>Ga0066256_1000673_pt1 | contig 71798 bp, 72 predicted proteins | sample ThiBio_1000_biof_FD_87107 | JGI IMG/M metagenome (GOLD analysis project Ga0066256, IMG submission 87107) | Wastewater bioreactor microbial communities from Cape Town, South Africa - Thiocy_expt_1000_biof (version 2) | ecosystem: Engineered > Bioreactor > Thiocyanate-remediating >... | reverse complement strand
ATCTGCACGTGGAGGGCGGTCGCCACGATCGCCAGCCTGATCGCCTCCGCCCGTGAGAAGCGCACGCCGGTCGCGAGCTGAGCGCGGATCGTCACACAACGCGGCATCGGGCGGAGCACCCGATGCCGCGTTGTAGACTTGCCGGCATGCGGCGTGTGGTTCTCCTCCTTAGCAGCCGCGGCGGGACCTCGATCTAGGCCTTCCTCGCCGCGGAGTCCATCATGGGCCGACTCATCGAGCCACAAGGAACACACCGCATGACAAGCACCGCACCCCGCACCCTCGCAGAGAAGGTCTGGGACGACCATCTCGTCGTCAAGGGCGAGAACGGCGAGCCCGACCTGATCTACATCGATCTGCACCTGATCCACGAGGTCACCAGCCCGCAGGCCTTCGATGGACTGCGCGCCGAGGGCCGTCCGCTGCGCCGGGTCGACCTGACCATCGGCACCGAGGACCACAACACGCCGACGCTGAACATCGACAAGCCGATCGCCGACCTCACCAGCCGCACGCAGATCGAGACCCTGCGCCGCAACGCCGAGGAGTTCGGCGTCCGCCTGCATTCGCTGGGCGATGCCGAGCAGGGCATCGTGCACGTCGTCGGTCCGCAGCTCGGGCTGACCATGCCCGGCATCACGGTCGTCTGCGGCGATTCGCACACGTCCACACACGGCGCGTTCGGCGCGATGGCGTTCGGCATCGGCACCAGCGAGGTCGAGCACGTGATGGCCACGCAGACGCTGCCGCTCAAGCCGTTCAAGACCATGGCGATCAACGTCGAGGGCGAGCTCCGCCCCGGCGTCACGGCCAAGGACATCATCCTCGCCGTGATCGCGAAGATCGGTACCGGCGGGGGACAGGGCTACGTGCTCGAATACCGCGGCAGCGCGATCCGCTCGCTCTCCATGGAGGGCCGGATGACGATCTGCAACATGTCGATCGAGGCGGGCGCCCGGGCCGGCATGGTCGCACCGGACGAGACCACCTTCGCCTACGTGAAGGACAAGCCGCACGCCCCGCAGGGACAGGACTGGGAGGACGCCGTCGCGTACTGGCGCACGCTCCCCTCCGACCCGGATGCCGTGTTCGACGCCGAGGTGGACATCGACGCCTCCGCCCTCGAGCCGTTCGTCACATGGGGCACCAACCCCGGTCAGGGCAGCTCGCTGTCTGCGTCTGTCCCCGACCCCGCCGCGATCGCGGACCCCAACGAGCGCGCCGCGGCCGAGCGGGCGCTGCAGTACATGGACCTGACCCCCGGCACGCCGCTGAAGGACGTCAAGGTCGATGCCGTGTTCATGGGCTCGTGCACCAACAGCCGCATCGAGGACCTGCGCGCCTTCGCGTCGGTCATCGAGGGTAAGAAGAAGGCCGACGGCGTGCGCGTCATGGTCGTCCCCGGCTCCGCTCGGGTGCGGCTCGAGGCCGAGGCCGAGGGCATCGACAAGATCGTCGAGGCGTTCGGCGCCGAATGGCGCTTCGCCGGATGCTCGATGTGCCTGGGTATGAACCCCGATCAGCTGGCGCCGGGTGAGCGCTGCGCGTCCACCTCGAACCGCAACTTCGAGGGGCGGCAGGGCAAGGGCGGACGCACGCACCTGGTCTCGCCGATGGTCGCGGCCGCCACCGCCATCCGCGGCACCCTGTCCAGCCCGAGCGACCTGGAGGCCTGATCACCATGGAGAAGTTCACCACCCACACCGGCGTCGCCGCGCCCCTGAAGCGCTCCAACGTCGACACCGACCAGATCATCCCGGCCGTCTTCCTCAAGCGCGTCACCAAGACCGGCTTCGACGACGCCCTCTTCCACGAGTGGCGCAAGGACCCGGAGTTCGTGCTGAACCAGGCACCGTTCCAGAACGCGTCCGTCCTGGTCGCCGGACCCGACTTCGGCACAGGATCCAGCCGCGAGCACGCGGTCTGGGCGCTGCGCGACTACGGCTTCCGGGTCGTGCTCAGCCCCCGCTTCGCCGACATCTTCCGAGGGAACTCGGGCAAGCAGGGCCTGCTGGCGGCGACCGTCGACGAGGCCGACATCGAGCGCATCTGGGCGCTGATCGATGAGGAGCCCGGTCGCGGGATCACCGTCGACCTCGAGGCGCGCACCGCCGCGATCGGGGACTTCCAGGCCGCCATCGGGATCGACGATTACACTAGATGGCGGCTCCTCGAAGGGCTCGATGACATCGGGCTCACGCTGCGCAACGAAGACAAGATCGCGCAGTTCGAGGCCCGCCGCGAGTCGTGGCGGCCACGTACGCTCCCTGTTCGATAGGACGAGGCGCGCGGTGGGCGGGGGGTCAAGAGCCCCCACGGCACCAGCCGTGATTGGATGAGAGGCTCGCGGCCACCGCCGCGCCTGTCCTGACGAAGAAGAGGCCCGAATGACGACACCGCTCCGCGATGCAGCAGTTGACGAGGCTCCGGTTCCCGCCGGATCCGTGCTCGCGATCCGCGGAGGCAGGCCGTTGCGCGGCCGTGTCGACGTGAAGGGCGCGAAGAACCTCGCCACCAAGGCGATGGTCGCCGCCCTCCTGGGGGAGACCACCAGCATCCTGCGGGATGTGCCCGACCTCAGCGACGTGGCGGTCGTCCGCTCGCTGCTCGAGGTGCACGGCGTCCGCGTCACCGAGGGCGACGAGCCCGGTTCGCTCGTGCTGGACCCGAGCCTGGTCGAGTCCGCCCACTACGAGGAGATCGACGCTCACGCCGGCGCCTCCCGCATCCCGATCCTGTTCTGCGGCCCGCTGCTGCACCGTCTCGGTCAGGCGTTCATCCCCGACCTCGGCGGATGCCGCATCGGCGACCGCCCGATCGACTTCCACCTCGACGCGCTGCGCAAGTTCGGCGCGATCGTGGAGAAGCAGCCCAGCGGCATCCGCCTGTCGGCCCCCAACGGGCTCAAGGGCGCGAACATCCACCTCCCGTACCCGAGCGTCGGCGCCACCGAGCAGGTGCTGCTGACGGCCGTGCGCGCACAGGGGCAGACCGAGCTGCGCAACGCGGCCATCGAGCCGGAGATCATGGACCTGATCGCCGTGCTGCAGAAGATGGGCGCGATCATCTCCTACGAGCCGAACCGCGTCATCCTCATCGAGGGCGTGGAGACGCTGCGGGGTTACGACCACCGTGCGATCTTCGACCGCAACGAAGCCGCGTCCTGGGCATGCGCCGCGCTGGCCACCGACGGCGAGATCTTCGTCGCCGGAGCCCGCCAGCAGGAGATGCTGACGTTCCTGAACGTGTTCCGCAAGGCGGGCGGCTGGTTCGACGTGCAGGAGGACGGCATCCTCTTCCGTCGCGAGGGCGCGCTCAAGCCCGTCGTCGTCGAGACCGACGTGCACCCCGGCTTCATGACCGACTGGCAGCAGCCGCTGATCGTCGCGCTCACGCAGGCGCAGGGTCGCTCGATCGTGCACGAGACCGTGTACGAGAACCGGTTCGGGTTCACGCAGGCCCTGGTCAAGATGGGCGCCGACATCGTCGTGCACCCGCACGGCCTGCAGGACGGCCCCCGTCGCGTGCCCCGCCGCGAGCTGGAGCAGGCCGCCGTGATCACCGGCCCGACGCCGCTGCACGGCGCCGACATCGTGGTGCCCGACCTGCGCGGCGGGTACAGCCACGTGATCGCGGCGCTGACCGCCGAGGGCGAGTCCGTCGTCTCCGGTGTCGACATCCTCAGCCGCGGCTACGAGAAGTTCCTCGACAAGCTGCAGGCCCTGGGCGCCGACTTCGACGTCGTCCGGTGAACTGATGGCTGCTTCCGAGCGGAGCCGCCCGAGCCTCTTCTGGGTGCTCGCGGTGCTCGTCATCCCGCCGATGTCCCTGCTGGCGAAGATCCGCGTCACCGGGGCGGAGAAGCTGCCCCGCCAGGGTGCCTTCGTGCTCGCCCCGAACCATTACTCGGAGCTGGACCCGCTGATCGTGGCCATGTCCGTGTACCGTCTCGGGCGGCTGCCCCGCTTCATGGCGAAGGAGAGCCTGTTCCGGGTGCCGGTGGTCGGCTGGCTGCTCAAGCGCACCGGCATGATCCCGGTGTCGCGCAGCGCGTCGGCCGCCGCGGCGAAGCAGACCCTCAAGCAGTCCGCCGAGCTGGTCGAGCACGGCCGCGGCGTCATCGTCTACCCGGAGGGCACGCTGACCCGCGATCCCGACCTGTGGCCGATGCGCGGAAAGTCCGGCGCGGTGCGCCTGGCGCTCTCCGGAGACCTCCCGCTGATCCCGATGGCGCAGTGGGGCACGCAGGAGATCATGGGCCGCTACCAGAAGGGCCTCAGCCTCTGGCCGCTGCGCAAGCCGGTGAACGTGCTGATCGGCGATCCGGTCGACCTCTCCGATCTGCGCGGGCGTGCACCCGAGCCCGCCGTGCTGAACGAGGCGACCGCGCGCCTGATGGCCGCCATCACCGCGCTCCTCGAGCAGCTCCGCGACGAGAAGGCGCCTGCCACGCGCTGGAACCCCACCGACCACGGACAGAAGGAGACGGGGCGTCTTGACTCCTAGACGAGAGCCGTCCGGCACGGGAACCCGCACGGCGATCGTCGGCGCGGGCAGCTGGGGCACCACCTTCGGCAAGATCCTCGCCGACGGCGGCGCTCAAGTGACCATGTGGGCGCGTCGCCCCGAACTCGCGCAGGAGATCGACGAGGCCAAGCGCAACTCCCGGTACCTGCCCGGTATCAACCTGCCGCGCAGCATGCGCGCGACCGCCGACATCGAGCGCGCGCTCGACGGCGTGCAGCAGGTGTACCTGTCGGTGCCCAGCCAGACGCTGCGCGAGAACCTGCGTGCCTTCCGCCCGCTGCTCGCCGCCGGCGACTTCCCTGTGGTCAGCCTGATGAAGGGCGTCGAGCGCGGCACAGGCCTGCGGATGAGCCAGGTCATCGAGCAGGAGCTCGGCATCGACCCGATGCGCATCGCCGTGGCATCCGGACCGAACCTGGCCCTGGAGATCGCCCGCGAGCAGCCCACGGCGGCCGTGATCTCCTCGCGCAGCCAGGAGACGGCGGATGCCGTGGCTCGCACGGCCCGCAACCGCTACTTCCGCTCCTTCGTGAACACCGACGTGATCGGCACGGAGTTCGGCGGTGTGCTGAAGAACCTCATCGCCGTGGCGATCGGCATCGTCGACGGCGTCGGCTACGGCGAGAACACCAAGGCCTCGATCATCACGCGCGGACTCGTGGAGATGACCGATTTCGCGGTCGCCAACGGCGCGCAGCCCGAGACGCTGCAGGGGCTGGCAGGCCTCGGCGATCTGATCGCCACCTGCCAGTCGCCGCTCAGCCGCAACAACACCGCGGGCCGCCTGCTGGGCCAGGGATACGGCATCCAGGACGTGATCAAGCAGATGAACCAGACCGCCGAGGGTCTGGCATCCGTCGCTCCGATCCTGCAGCTCGCGCATGAGGCCGATGTGTACATGCCCATCGTGGAGCAGGTGAAGATGGTGCTCGACGGGAAGATGAACCCGCGCGACATCGCACCGCACCTGACCACCGACGACGACACTCCCCAGGAGGAGAGGACCAACTATGGACAGGCAGACGGTGGTGGTGCTCTTCGGCGGGCGTTCCAGCGAGCATTCGATCAGTTCCGCAACGGCGGGCGGGGTGCTGGCGGCGATCGACCGTGACCGCTACGCGGTGATCCCCGTCGGGATCACCCGCGAGGGCGCGTTCGTCCTCGAGCAGGACGACCCGGGCAAGTTCGCGCTGGACGCCGCGAACATGCCCGAGGTCGTCGACAACGGCACGCGGATGCGGTGGCCGGAGCCGGGCGGGGACCGCACTCTGCGCGTCGTCGCCCCCGACGGGTCGACCGTCGACCTCGGCGAGATCGACGTGGTGCTCCCGCTCCTGCACGGACTGCACGGCGAGGACGGCGCCATCCAGGGCTTCTTCGACGTGCTGGAGGTGCCCTACGCCGGCGGTGGCATCCTCGATTCCGCGGTGTGCCTGGACAAGCACTTCACCAAGCTCGCGCTCTCGGCGGCCGGCATCTCGGTGGCGCCGGGCATCACCGTGCGCAGTGCCGAGTGGGATGCCGACCCGGAGAGCGTCCGCGAGCGCGTGCGCGCGCTGGGGGAGACCGTGTTCGTCAAGCCGGCCAGTGCCGGATCGAGCGTCGGGGTCTCCCGCGTCGACGGCGGCGACGGACTGGACGAGGCGTTCCGGATCGCGTTCGACGAGGACGAGAAGGTGCTCGTCGAGACACGCGTGACCGGCCGCGAGATCGAGGTCGGCGTCCTAGCCGGACGCGACGGCGAGCGGGCGCGGGCGTCGCTGCCGGGCGAGGTCGTGCTGACCTCCCGCAGCTTCTACGACTTCGAGGGCAAGTACCTCGGCGGCGAGGGAGTGGAGATCGTCTGCCCCGCGCAGGTCGACGACGAGCTGATCGGACGCCTTCAGGAGACCGCGGTGCGCGCGTTCGAGGCGGTGGACGGCAAGGGCCTGGCCCGCGTCGACTTCTTCGTGACCCCCGACGGGCAGCTCGTGATCAACGAGCTGAACACCATGCCCGGATTCACGCCGTTCTCCATGTTCCCGAAGTGCTGGATGGCATCCGGCATGACCTACGGCGAGCTGATCACCGAGCTGATCGAGGCGGGGCTCCGGAAGTAGGGACTACTTCGGGAGCTCGGCCGGTGCGGTGCACTGGCCGGTCGCCTTGATCGTGCGGATGCCGCTGACCAGACCGGTGTTGGAGAGCACCTCGTTGGCGCCCACCAGCTTCGTGTCGACGAACACCTGGACGGCGGGGTTCCGTCCGTAGGTGGTCATGCGCATCTTCGGCGCCTGGGAGTCGTCGACGAGCCAGTCGATGCCGTCCAGGGTCACGCACTGCAGAGTGGCGGTGGGCCCTGGGACCTCCACGCCGCAGGCGACGATGACGGCCGTCGGGTCGCCGTAGGCGGCCGTGGCCTGGGCATCCGTCCAGCGCCTGCCGAGCTCGCCGACCGCGTCGGGGAGGCGCACCGTCACCTCCGCGCAGGCGGGGTTGTTCGAGTCGGGTTCGGGCTTGAGCGCGACCGTGCTCGAGCAGGCGGTGAGCACGAGGAGGGTCAGCACTCCGGCGACCGGGACGAGACGACGAAGCATGTTTCCAGGCTACCGTTGACGGCATGGCATCCGATCCCGACGACGACCCGCGCATCGGCGACATCTCGGAGGGGACGGTGCTCCGCGCGATCCTCGCCCGCACGTCGACGGCATCGCACGCGATCCTCGGGCCGGGCGATGACGCCGCGGTGATCTCCGCGCCCTCGGCGTCCGTCGTCGCGACCACCGACACGCTGGTCGACGGCCCGGACTTCCGCACGGCCTGGTCGAGCGGCTACGACCTGGGGTGGAAGGCTGCGGCCGTGAACCTGGCCGACGTCGCGGCGATGGGTGCGACTCCCACGGCGCTGCTGGTCGCGCTGGCGGTGCCCCGTGATGCGCGGCTCTCGTTCGTCTCGGCCATGGCCGATGGATTCCGGGAGGCCTGCGATGCGCTCGCGCCCGGCTGCGCCGTGGTCGGCGGCGACCTCACCGTCTCGGAGCTGCTGATGATCGCCGTGACGGCTCTCGGCGATCTGGGCGGACGTCGGGCGGTGACGCGGGCCGGAGCGCGTCCGGGCGATGTCGTTGCGCTGGCCGGTGAGCTGGGAGCCGCGGCGGCAGGGCTGGAGACGCTGTTCGGCCGGTTCCGCGACGGCGAGACGCCGATCGTGGTGGATGCGGATGCCCTGGACGACACCGCGCGGGTGGGGCTCGAACGTCAGCTGCGACCGCGGCCGCCCGTGCGGCTCGGCGTGGTCGCCGCGGATGCCGGTGCGACAGCGATGATGGACGTCTCGGACGGTCTGGCGCTGGACGCCGGCCGGATGGCCGACGCCTCCGGGGTCACGATCGACTTCTCCGGCGACGCGATCGGGGAACTCGCGTTCGCGGGCGACCGGGCGCGAGCGCTGGCCGGGGGAGAGGACCACGGTCTGCTGGCGGTCTTCCCCGCGACCGCCCCGCTTCCGGAGGGCTTCCGCGGGCTCGGGAGGGTGACCGCGCGCGGTGCGGACGGCGTACTGCTCGATGGCGCCCCCATCGCCCACACGGGCTGGGACCCCTACCGCGACTGGGACGGCGTCGTCGGCTGATCCCGCATCAGAGCCCTGGTCCCTGCGCCCGGGCCCACGCGCCCCGGAGCGGGGCGTGGGGATCGAAGGGCGCTCATGCCGGCTGCGCCCACCACACCGCCGTGTCGCCGTACGCCTTCTCTCGGACGAGCTCGAGCCCTGCGGCATCCAGGTCCGGGGCGGTGGAGCGCTTGGCGCGCTCGATCACGACGATGGCCTCCGACGACAGCAGCGGGGCCAGCGAGAGCAGGTCGGCGGTCATCGCGGAGTCGTCCAGGTCGTAGGGCGGATCCGTGAAGACGAGGTCGTAGGTCCCTGTCGCCCGTCCGAGGAACGCGTGCACGGCGCTCTGGTGCACCTTGACCGCGTTCGGCCCGCCGACCGCCTTGGCGACCGCCGCCGTGTTCCGCCCGATGACCGTCGCAGCGGGGCGCGAGCGCTCGACCAGATCGACGGATGCCGCGCCACGGCTCCATGCCTCGAGTCCCAGGGCGCCGCTGCCGGCGTAGAGGTCGAGGACGCGCGCGCCCTCGATGGCGTCCATCGCCTCCAGTGCGCCGAAGACCGACTCGCGCACGCGATCGCTGGTCGGCCGAGTGCCGGCATCCGGCACGTCGATTCTGATGCCCCGGGCGGCACCGGCGATGATCCTGGTCACCCGTTCACGATATCGGGCGGCCGGGCGTCGGCCGGGGTCCGTGGTGCTCCCTAGACTCGGAGCATGTCCTTCACCCTCGAGACGCCGCTGGCCGAGGCCGTCGGCGCGTCCACGGCGAAGACCCTCGAGCGCGCCTTCGGGATGGGCACCGTCGGCGAACTTCTCGGGCATTACCCGCGTCGCTACGCGGACCGCGGAGAGCTCACCCCGATCCTCGAGCTGCCCGTGGGCGAGACCGTCACGATCGTCGCCGAGGTGCTCTCGACACGGCCGCGGCAGATGCGCAACCGTCGAGGGGCGATGCTCGAGGTGATCATCGGCGACGGCGTCGGCCAGATGTCGCTGACGTTCTTCGCGAAGAACCTCGGCCAGGCCGAATGGCGCGCGAAAGAGCTCCGGGTGGGGCGCCGCGGCATCTTCTCCGGCAAGGTCTCCCAGTTCCGCGACACGGTGCAGTTCGCGCATCCCGACTACCAGCTCTTCGAGGACAGCGAGGCCGCGTACCGTCAGGCCGACGCGCTGCAGGACGTGCCGATTCCGATCTACCCGGCCACCTCCGCGATGCAGAGCTGGCAGATCGCCAAGGTGATCGTCGCCGTCCTCGATCAGCTCGGTGAGGTGCCCGATCCGCTTCCCGAGGACCTGCGTCGCCGCGAGGGACTGCTGACCGCGGCGGAGGCGCTGCAGAGCATCCACCGCCCGCACCGCCGCGCCGACGTCGATCCCGCCGTCCGAACGCTGCGGATGCATGAGGCGCTCGTGCTGCAGACGGCGCTCCTGCAGCAGCGCAACCTTGTCCGGTCGCTGATCGCGCAGCCGCGCCCGGCGCATGCGGGCGGTCTGCTCGAGCAGTTCGACGCGAAGCTCCCGTACACGCTCACGGCGGATCAGCAGCGCGTCGGTGCCGAGATCGCCGACGATCTGCTGCTCGAGCGCCCCATGAACCGGCTGATCCAGGGCGAGGTCGGTTCCGGCAAGACGCTGGTGGCGCTGCGGGCGATGCTGCAGGTGGCGGAATCCGGGGGACAGGCGGCCCTGATCGCGCCGACGGAGGTGCTCGCCGCCCAGCACCTCCGGTCGATCACGAAGATGCTCGGGCCCGATCTGGCCCCCCAGGTCATCCCCACCCTCCTGACCGGGCAGATGTCCGCGCCCGAGCGGCGCAAGGCCGCCCTGCGAGTGGCATCCGGCCAGTCGCTCCTGGTGATCGGCACGCACGCGCTGCTCTCGGAGAAGACCACCTTCGCCGACCTCGCGCTCGTGGTCGTCGACGAGCAGCACCGCTTCGGCGTCGAGCAGCGTGAGATGCTGCGCGCCAAGGGCACCGCCCCACACGCGATCGTGCTCACGGCCACACCGATCCCGCGCACCGTCGCGATGACGGTGTTCGGCGACCTCGACACCTCGGTGATCCGCTCGATGCCGGCCGGCAGGGCGGGCATCAGCACGTTCGTCGCACCGCTCGCCGAGCACCCGGAGTGGTTCCAGCGGGTATGGGAGCGGTCGGCGGAGGAGATCGCGCTGGGCCGACAGGTCTTCACGGTGTGCGCGGCGATCGACACCGCGGAGGACTCGGTCGAGTCCGACGATGCGCCACCACCCGACGTCGAGGGCAAGGGTCCTCGCTGGGGCGTCGTGCAGCTCGAGCAGCTCCTGGCCACGCATCCGCGGCTCGGCGGCGTGCGCCGAGCGATCCTGCACGGCAAGATGCCCGCCGACGAGAAGGACGCCACGATGCGGGCGTTCGCGCGCGGGGAGATCGACCTGCTCGTCGCGACGACTGTGATCGAGGTCGGGGTCGACGTGCCGAACGCCTCGACGATGGTCATCATGGATGCCGACAGATTCGGCGTCTCCCAGCTGCACCAGCTGCGCGGTCGTGTCGGCCGTGGGGAGTTCCCGGGTCTGTGCCTGCTCGTCACCGAGGCCGAGGGCGGCTCGATCGCGCGTGAGCGGGTGGAGGCGGTGGCGGCGACCCTCGACGGCTTCGAACTGGCCGAGGTCGACCTGGAGCTGCGCGGCGAGGGCGACGTGCTCGGCGCGGCGCAGGCCGGCGCGAAGTCGTCCCTGCGCCTGCTGAGGGTGGTGAAGGATGCCGGACTCATCGCGCACGCCCGCGACATCGCCGCCGACATCCTGAAGGACGATCCGATGCTCGTGAAGCACCCCGGACTGCGCGTGGCGATCGCGGGACGCGTCAGCGAGGCCGACCGCGCGGCTCTCAGCAAGAACTGAGGGTCCGGGGGCCTAGGCTGAGAGCGTGAACAGTCGGATCGCCGTCGTCCCCGGTTCCTTCGACCCGCCCACGCTCGGTCACCTCGATGTGATCCGCCGCGCGGCGCGTCTGTACGAGGAGCTGCACGTGCTCGTGGTGCACAACCCGGGCAAGGCGGCCATGCTGCCGATCGCGCAGCGCCTGAGCCTGCTGGAGCAGTCGATCGCCGAGGCCGGCGTCGAGGGGCACATCGTCGTCGGCTCGTGGAGCATGGGCCTCCTGGTCGACTACGCGCGCGACGTGGATGCGGGGGTGCTGGTCAAGGGCATCCGCTCCCAGGTCGACGTCGCCTACGAGTCGCCGATGGCGATCGTGAACCGGCACCTCGCCGACATCGAGACGGTGTTCCTGCTGCCGGACCCCGCGCACGCCCTCGTCTCGAGCTCCCTCGTTCGGCAGGTGGCCTCGCTCGGCGGGGACGTCTCGCCGTTCGTGCCCCCGGCCGTGGCCGCGTTCCTCGACACGGGTGCACGCGGCATCTGAGTCCCCCGGCCCGAGCGCATCGGGCCCTCACAGCATCCGAGCCGGTAGAATCGTCGGGTGAAGACCCGAGTCAACGGACCTTTCGTCCTGCCCGTCCGCGACATCACCCGCAAGCCGGGGGAGATGCGCGAGCACCGCTTCTCGGTGACCCTCGCAGACAAGTGGGGAGAGGGCATCGTGGCCGTCGAGGCCGGCGAGAGCATCGACCTCGACGTGCGTCTGGAGTCGGTCCACGAGGGCATTCTGGTCTCCGGAACGGCCGATTCCGACTACGTCGGAGTGTGCGGTCGCTGCCTCACCGACATCACGGCGCCTGTCGAAGTCGAGTTCCAGGAGCTTTTCGCGTATCCTGGTGAGGAAGAAACTGACTTCGAAGTTCAAGACGACCACGTGGATCTTGAAACTCTGGTCAGGGACGCGATCGTATTGTCGCTTCCATTTCAGCCGGTGTGTCAGCCGGATTGCCCGGGTCTCGACCCGAGCACGGGCGAGAAGCTGACCGTGAGCACCGACGCAGAGAGCACCGCTCCCATCGATCCTCGATGGAGCGCGCTCCGCCAGATCACAGACCAGGACGCCCCGGCAGGGAGCCGCGGCGCCGAGAAAGAAGAGAGCTAGTCATGGCCGGTAACCCCCCGAAGCGCAAGGTCTCCCGTTCGAACACCCGCAGCCGTCGTGCGCAGTGGAAGGCGGCTCCCGTCGCCCTGGTGAAGACCGTCGAGAACGGTCAGGTCGTCTACAGCCGCCCGCACCAGGCGAAGGTCGTCACCGACTCGCAGGGCACCGAGCTGTTCCTCGAGTACAAGGGCCGCAAGGTCGCCGACGTCTGATCAGGCGATCATGGCGGAGGATTCCGCGGGAGCACAGGCTCTCATCGAGAAGCTCGGCGTCGATATCGACGCCGAGCTTCTTGAGCGGGCACTGACGCATCGTTCGTACGCGTACGAGCACGGCGGGATCCCGCACAACGAACGACTGGAGTTCCTCGGGGACTCCGTGTTGGGCATCGCCGTGACGGTGATGCTCTTCACGACGCACCCGGACCTCGACGAGGGCGAGCTCGCCAAGCGGCGCGCCAGCGTCGTATCGACCGTCGCGCTGGCCGAAGTGGCCCGTGCCATCGGGCTGGGCGCGCACCTTCGGCTGGGACGCGGCGAGGAGCAGACCGGCGGCCGCGACAAGGATTCGATCCTCGCGGACACCATGGAGGCCGTCTTCGGTGCGACGTACCTGTCCGCCGGGGCCAAGGCCGCCGAGGCGCTCGTGCTGCGACTGACCGAGCCGCTGCTCGCCGACCCCGAGCGCTACGGCGCCGCGATGGATCCGAAGACGAGCCTGCAGGAGCTGGCCGCCCGTCTGGGGCGGACGCCACCGGGATACTCCGTGGTGTCGTCCGGACCCGACCACAACCGCGTCTTCACGGCGACAGTCACGGTCGGCGAGCTCGCCAGCACCGGGCAGGGCACCAGCAAGAAGACCGCCGAGATGGCCGCGGCGCTCACCGCCTGGCGGGAGCTGAGCCTGCGCTCCACCGAGTCCGGCGCCGCCTGAACCCCGCCGTGCCCGAGCTTCCTGAGGTCGAGGTCGTCCGCTCCGGGCTGGCGCCGGCGGTCGTCGGCGCGCGCGTCACCGCGGTGGACGTGCTCGACGAGCGCGCCCTGACCCGGCATCCGCTGGGCGCCGTCGACTTCGTCGGGCGTCTCGAGGGGCGCGTGGTGACCGCCGCGGCGCGCCGCGGCAAGTTCCTCTGGCTCCCGCTCGAGGGGGAAGCGGATGCCGTGGTCGCGCACCTCGGCATGAGTGGCCAGATGCTGCTCCGGGCGCCGGACGCCGCGACCGAGCGCCACGAGCGCGTGCGACTGCACATCGAGCACCCGCAGCACGGGCGCCTCGCGGTCGTGTTCGCGGATCAGCGCACCTTCGGCTCGCTGGCGATCGACGGCCTCGTGCCCACCGGCGACGAGGCGGCCGGCGGGTTCGGAACGGACAGCGCGCTCGTGCCGTCCCAGGTCGTGCACATCGCACGCGACGCCCTCGATCCCGCTTTCGACGATGCCCGCTTCACAGCATCCGTGCGCCGCCGGGCCAGCGCCATCAAGCGCGCGCTGCTGGACCAGACGCTGGTCAGCGGGATCGGCAACATCTACGCGGACGAGTCGCTGTGGGCGGCCCGGATCCATCCCGAGACCGAGGGCCGTGCCCTCTCAGCGCAGGCCGTACGCCGTCTCATGGCCGAGGTGCGACTGGTGCTGCAGAAGGCTCTGGCCGAGGGCGGCACCAGCTTCGACGCCCAGTACGTGAACGTGAACGGCCAGGCCGGCTACTTCGCGCACAGTCTGAACGCGTACGGGCGCGGGGGAGAGGCCTGCCCGCGCTGCGGTGGACTGATCCGACGGGCGGCGTTCATGAACCGCTCGAGCCATTTCTGCCCGCGCTGTCAGCGCCGGCGCTGACAGTCCTGATCAGCCCGGCATCGGGGCGTGGATCGTCTTCGCCCATTCCCGGATCGCCTGCCGCTCGGAGTCGTTGCAGACGTAGCCGTAGCCGAGCGTGGCATCTCCGACGGAGAGGGAGTACAGGCCGAGGTAGGTGAGCGCGTAGCAGTCCGACATGACCTCGCCGCTTCCCTGGAAGAGCCCGGCGTTCTTGAGCTTCATCGCCGGGCCCACTTCGCCGTCGGAGGTGGTCTCCACATCGACGTTCTGGTGGAGGTGCGCCAGCTCGTGCAGAGTGGTGAGGCGGGCGGCCTGGTCGCCGCCGAGTCTCTTCTCCCGCGGGAGGATGTGCACGATCAGCTGGTCCGGGTTGCTCGTCGTGCATCCTACCGTCGTGCTCTCCGGATCGTCCGACGTGCGGCACGCCGAGTCCGCGTTCCACTGGATGTCGATGAAGCCGTTCCCCGCGCTGTCGACGAGCTGCTCCTCGCCGGTCCCGGACGCATTCGCGCGGCGCCCTTCCGCCGCGGTGATGAGCCGCTGCAGATCCGAGCGGTACTGACCCGCCCGCTCGGCGAGGGTCCGTGCCTGCGCCTGTCTGACCTTCTCGAGGGCCGTGCTCGCCTTGAGCGCTTCCACGTCGGCCTGGAGCCGCTGGAACCTGGCGGGCTGCGTGACCAGGGGCGCGACCGGGTTGCCATCGAGCTGGGCGGCGAGCTTCTCGTACTCCGCGCTCTCGGTGCGGATGACGGCGAGCTGCTCCTCGACCGTCGAGGCGGTGGGGGGGCCACGGTCCGACCCGCCACCCCCTGCGGTGGAAGCGCCCAGCCCGCCGATCACGACGGCGGCGATCACGACGCCCGCGACGAGGGTCACGCACCCGCAGCCGGCGAAGATCCAGCCGAGCCCCTTGCGGCGCGGCGCGACCGGCGGCGCGACGGGACCACTTCCGTACGGTGCGCCCGCGTAGGGCGGGACGCCGGACGCAGGAGGAACAGCGATCTGCACCTGCGCGTGGCCGGGGTTCACGTCTGCGATCCACTGGCGCAGCTCGGGGTAGGTGCTCGGGTTGGTGACGATGACCGCGTGCAGATCGTGACGTCGCGCAGCGATGTCGGCGAGGCGCTGAGGGGGAGTGGCGGGGTCCGCGGCGGCGAGGAGATCGAGGTCGTCAGGGGCTCCGGTCATGTCCGCAAGCCTAACCACAGGCGCCGGGCGGCTCGGGCGCGCCCCACGCGCCGGTCGCGAGATGCACTGTGCCAGGCTGGGAGGATGACCACGACCAGCACAGCCCTCGTCACCGGTGCGACCAGTGGGATCGGGCGTGCGATCGCCGCCGCCCTCGCGACGACGCACCATGTTCACCTGATCGGCCGCAACCGCGGAGCGCTCGACGAACTCGCGGCGGCGCTGCCCTCGTCCGATGTGCACGTGGCCGATCTCGCCGACGGCGCGCAGATCGCCGGAATCGCAGGTGAGATCGACCGGCTCGACGTGCTCGTGCACAGCGGAGGAGTGCTGCACATGGGCTCGACCGAGGACCTCGACCCCGCGCAGTGGCGGGAGAGCCTCGAGGTCAACGTGCTCGCGCCGGTGGAGCTGACGCGCGTGCTGCTCCCGGCACTGCGGCGCGCGTCGGGGCAGGTGATCCTGATCAACTCCGGTCTCGGCCACCGCTCGATCGCCGGTTCCGGGGCCTACAGCGCGAGCAAGTTCGCCCTGCGGGCCTTCGCCGATGCGCTGCGACAGGAGGAGGCGGAGAACGGCGTTCGCGTCACCTCCATCCACCCCGGTCGCGTGGCCACGCCGATGCAGGAGCAGCTCCGTGCCTGGGAGGGGCTCCCGTACGACGGTGACGCCTGGATCCGACCGGAGCAGGTGGCGGATGCCGTGCTCACCGCGGTGAACCTCGACCGCAACGCGGTGATCGGGACCCTCGACATCAGCCCGACGCCGAGGCCCCGATCAGACCGCTGACGGCCGGTCGACCGCGAAGGCCAGGTGCGGCATGTCGATGCCGCGATAGTTCTTCACGAACCGGCCGCGAACAGTCATGCCCAGCCGGATCGCGACGTTCATCGAGGTGATGTTGGTGTCGCGGATCTGGGCGTACACGCGGTCGGCACCGAGCGACTCGAAGGCATGATCGCGCACGCCCGCGGCCGCCTCGGTCGCGTACCCCCGGTGCCAGTGCGCCCGGTTGAAGAGATAACCGACCTCGAGCACGTCCTCGTCGAGGATGTGCTGCACCGTGAGCCCGCACTGTCCGATCATCTCGCCGGTCTCGCGCAGGACCACGGCCCACAGGGCGTACCCGTCGTCGCGGTACCGATCCAGTGTCCGCTGCAGCCAGGTCCGCACCATGTCCTCGTCGAACGCGCCCTCGTAGGCGGTCATCGTGACCGGGTCCTGCAGGATCGCGCGCAGCGCGGGCAGATCCTCCTCGGTCATCTCGCGGAGGTCGAGCCGTGGTGTGCGCAGGATCATCCTTCGATCCTGCCACTCACGCCGGAGCGAACGCGCGGCGCAGCAGCGGCCTGGTGGCGAGCGTGCTGAGCCACACCGTGAGGATGCCCGCAGCGAGCACGGCCATGATCGTCACGAGCGAGACGGGCGCGACGATCAGCGTGATCCCCAGCAGCGGGAACACGACGACGCCGGCGCACAACGCGGATCCCAGGGCGGTGAACAGCAGGGGCGACATGATCGCACGGCGCCGTGCCGCGTCGACCGTCTCGGCGGGGACGCCGAGCTGATGCAGGCTGCGGTGCAGCGGACGCTGGTCCAGCACATCAGACGCCTGGGTCACCCCCACGGATGCCGCGACCATGATGAACGACGCCACCAGCGTGATGATCAGGCCGGTGCGCATGTCCTCGACCAGCGCGAGGTTCGAGTCCCCGGCATCCGATGAGCTCATGACGTTCATCAGCGAGACGCCGGTGCCGGCGAACACGGCCATGAAGCTCGCCATCGCGATTCCGCCGACCTGGCGCCATGCCGCCTTCGGATCATCGAGCACAGTGCGTGCGGCGAGGAGGCGCTCAGGGGTCTGCGCCCGCTTGAGCCGGCTGCGGGAGAACACGGCGAGCGCCCACGGACCCACGAGGTTGAGCACCGCGAGCGTGCCGGCGAAGATTCCCGCGAGCACCACCGTGATCGTCACGGCGCCGGTGAGGGCCGGGATCGCCTGGGCGGTGAGGAATGCGGCCGCCACCACGAGCACCGCGACGACGCCGCGCACCCAGTGCACCCGAGTGACCTGAGCACGCATGCGCACGCCCAGCGGTGAGACGATCACACGCCGGAGTCCGAGGATCGCGCTGACCGCGGCGAGCAGCACCGCGCCGGCGCAGACGACGGCGATCATGGCGGGCGAGAGCCGCACGGCCCCCAGTCCGCGCCGCCGGCGGCGGACGGGGATCAGACCGAGCGGGGGGGCGGGCGGAAGACGCCGGATGCCGCCCGCCACGACGCCGGCGGTGGCGATGAGGGTCGATTCGACGACGGTGATGGTGCCCACGCCCGCTGGCGTCACGCCCAGCAGCCGAAGGGTGGACAGCCGCTCGTCACGGCGACGGGCCGACAGCCGGGCGGCCGCGCCGCCGAGGGATGCCAGGGGCACCACGAGCAGCACCAGGGCCACTGCGGCGAGAACCTGATAGATGAGCGCCATCTCGTCGTCCCAGCCCCAGAACGACTGGGCGCCGCCCACGACCGTCAGCACGAGCGCCGTGACGATCGCGAACGCCGTGGCGGGGATCACCAGCGTCGCGGCATTGCCCGGCGCCGGTCGCAGCAGCACCCGGACCACCTGCGGGTTCATGCGTTCACCTCGGCATCCACGATGACGCCGTCGCGCATCCGCAGCACGCGCGTGCAGCGCGCCGCCACCTGGGGGTCGTGCGTGACGACCACGAGCGTGCGCCCCTGACCTGTGGTCGACCAGAGGAGCGCGTCCATCACCTCCGCAGAGGTGTGCGAGTCCAGAGCGCCGGTCGGCTCGTCGGCGAAGATCAGCTCCGCCCCGGTCACCTGAGCGCGGGCGATCGCGACCCGCTGCGCCTGCCCGCCGGAGAGTTCGCCGATGCGGCGGTCCTCCATCCAGGCGAGACCCAGCGACTGCAGCCAGGCGGCTGCCGGGCCGATGGCGTCCTGCCGCTTGGCGCCGTTGATCATCAGTGCGAGCGCGACGTTCTCGATGGCGGTGAGCTCCGGGATCAGCAGTCCCTGCTGGAACACGAACCCGAAGCGCTCGCGCCGTAGCCGTGAGCGGACCGATTCGGACTGTCCGGTGACGTCGATGCGCTCACCGGATGCCGATGTGAACGCGACCGACCCGCTGTCGGGGCTGATGATGCCGGCCAGCGCATGAAGCAGCGTGGTCTTGCCGGAGCCCGACGCGCCCATGATGGCGAGGGACTCGCCGCGATGGACGGCGGCGTCGACGCCCGCCAGGGCGCGGGTGGGGCCGTAGTTCTTCGTGAGTGCGTGCGCGTTCAGGACCGGATCGTTCATGATTCCAGCATCAGATCCGTGGCAGGCGCGCGTCGTCGGTCCGCAGGATGACTCGAGTGCGGGGCGGTCATCCTCCCGGATGATCCTGCATCGCCCTCACCGCGCGGTGCCGGAACGGTGCGCCCACACAGCCACCTGGAGCCGATCGCGCATCCCGAGTTTGGCCAGGACATGACCCATGTGGGTCTTGATGGTCGGCTCGGACAGGTGCATCCGCTCGCCGATCTCCAGGTTGCTGAGACCGTCCGCGACCAGCCGCACCAGTTCGATCTCGCGCGGCGTCAGGATCTCGCCCGAGGGGAGCGGCGGCGGGGTCGGAGGGGGCGCGGTCAGCGGCGGGGGGCCCACCGGGGCGGGGACGGGGGGGGGGGGCACGGGCGCCCGGGGGGGGGCGGGGGCCCCCGCGGCGCCCAGCTCCGCGGGGGGGGCGTCCTCCACGAGGAGGCCGCGGGCGCCTGCCGGGGGCGGGGGGTACACGTGCTCGTGGGCGTCGAGGGGGGGGGGGATCAGCCCCCGCCGATCAGGATCGTGCTCCCGCACGGCACGGGTGGCTTCGATTCCGTCGATCCCGGGCATCCGGATGTCCATCAGCACGACGTCCGGCGCGAGGCGGTCTGCCGACTCGATCGCCCCGATGCCGTCTGCCGCCTCCCCGACGACCTCCATGTCGGCCTGCGCATCGACCGTCGCGACGATGCCGGCCCGCACGAGCGGCTGGTCGTCGGCCACCAGGATGCGGATCATCGGACCGCCCCCGCGCCTCGGGAGGCCGCCGTCGCGTAGGGCACGGTGGCGACGACGGCGAAGGGATCGTCGGGCTCGATGTCGAGGTGGCCGCCGACGGCCACGATCCGCCTCCGCATCGCGGGGAGCCCCAGTCCTGTGCCCTCACCCGTCCTCGCGCCGCGGGCAGCGTGGTTGCTCAATCGGATCGCGACCAGGTCGTCTCGCCAGTCCTCGACCCAGTCGACGCGGCCGGTGCCGTGCCGAAGCGCGTTCGTGAGCCCCTCCTGCAGGAAGCGGCCGAGCGCGAGCTCGGAGTCCGGGCCGAGTCGACGCGGCTCGCCCTGGACGCGACGGTCCACTGCCAGGCCCAGAGCGCGCATCCGCTCCGCCAGTGCGTCCGCGGTCGCGGGCGCGGGAGACGGGGCATCCGCGTGCCCCTCCTGCAGTGTGCGCAGCGTCTGCCGCAGTTCGCGGAGAGAGGTGCGGGCCGTCTCCTCGATCACCTCCAGCGCCGAAGCGGTGCGGGCGGGAGTGAACTGAGCGACTCGCGCCTGCGCCACGATGACGGTGAGGGAGTGTCCCAGAACGTCGTGCAGTTCACCCGAGATCCGGGAGCGCTCCGCGCCGGCGATCTGGCGCTCGCGGTTCTCCTGATCGCGTCTGACGAAGTCGAGGCGCTCCTCGAGCAGCGCGGTGGTGCGCAGCTCCGCCCGTCGCAGCAGTCCCATCAGGACGGCGACCGCGCACGCGGCCAGCAGACCTATGCCGAGCAGCCAGGGAGCCGGCCCGAAGCCGCTGCCGGTCACCGTCGGGTCCATGGCGTACCCAGCGTTCGCCGCCGCGGGCGGCGGCGGATCGTACCCGGATCGCTGCGTCAGCGACCCGGGTATCGATTCCGCGCTCAGTCCAGGCGCTTCTGCCAGGCGCCGGCGTACGCCCGCGGGACGAATCCCATCGCCTCGTTGATGTCGAGCATCGGCCGGTTCTCCTCGGCGTTGAACGTCGAGATCCTCGGCGACGCGGGGGCGATGCCGCGCCAGCGCAGGATGTTCGCGCACTTCACGAGCTGACCGAGCCGGTGCCCCCGGTGCTCCTTCAGCACCAGCGTGCAGTACTGATGAGTCACACCGGTGGGGTCCTCGCCGATGACCAGCTCGTTGAACGCCGCCAGAGTGCCGGTGGGCACGTGCTCGACCGCGGCGACCGACATCGTCTGGCCGCCACCGATGATTCGCGCATCGCGGCGGGCGATGCGGGCGGCGTCCCAGGTCTCCTCGTCGATCTCGAGGTCTCCGCTGGGAGCATCCGTCGACATCCGCGAGAGCGCCCAGGCGTAGCCGTCGCGCTGCTCGGGCGGCGTCGGCAGGTTCCACTCGACCAGGCGGTAGTCCGGTCCCGCCGCTGCGATCGCCCCCGACAGCATCCGCTCGACCGTCGACAGGTCGGCCTGCAGATCGAAGCCGCTGCTGCGCTCCACCTGCTCGAGCGCGAAGCCGTTCCGCTCCAGCAGGCGCGTGTGCGGGCTCGACGAGATCACGCCCCAACCCGTCTTCGGCGTCAGGGTCTCGCTGCCGGGAACGGCCGGGTGCAGGGTCCACGCCTGCAGGACCCGGCGGCCCTGCAGGCGCACCTCCTCCTCGGCGCGGTCGAGCAGTGCCTGCCCGACGCCCGTGGGCCAGTGCTCGGGGAGCACCATCAGGTCGACCTCCGCGCTGGTGGGCTCGGCGACCCCGCAGTTCAGCGAGATCGCGCCGATGATGCTGTCGCCGGCGCGCGCGATGAAGGTGCGGTGCACGTGGTCGGTGCGGTCCTTCCACAGCGGCAGCATCTCGGCGGCGGTGCGCTCGTAATCGTCCACACCGCTGTCGGCCAGGCACACGGCATTGTTCAGGGCCACGGCTGCGATGAAGTCGGCAGCATCCGCATCGTCCAGCGAAGCGGGGACGGCGACCTCGGTGACCGTCAGGTCGGCGGTGGGGTATGTCATACGAGTTCCTTCTTCCAGGCGCCTTCGTAGGCGATGGGGGAGAATCCGATCTCCTCGTTGATCGAGAGCATCGGCCGGTTCTCCTCGGCGTTGTAGGTGACGACGCGGGGCGACTCGGGGTGGCGCTCGCGCCAGGCGAGCAGCCCGGCGGTCTTCACGAGCATCCCGAGCCGATGTCCACGATGCTCGGCGAGCACGAGCGTGTCCCACTGATGGGTGCTCCTCGTCGGCTCGTCCGCCGCGATGGAGAGCTCGTTGAAGGCGCACAGCTCGCCGGTCCCGATGTGCTGCGCGGCCGTGACCAGCGCCGACCACCCGCGTCGGATGATGCGCTCGTCCTGCTCGATCACCCGGGCGGCATCCCAGACCTCCTCCGGAGTGCCCAGTTCGGCATCCGGGACGTCGGTCGACATCCGCGACTTCAGCCAGGCGTAGCCGTCGCGGTGCTCGGCGGGCGTCGGCAGGCTCCAGGACACGATCCGGTAGTCGGACGCGTGCTGCCGGGCGGCGGCGTGCAGGGTGCGGAGATGGTCCGCCGTGCCGGCCTCCCAGACCAGTGCACTGGCCCGCTCGACCTGCTCGAGCGTGAAACCGCTGCGCTCGAGGAACACCGCGGAGCGATCGGCGGGGATCGAGCCGAAGCCGGTGGGGGCCTCGAGCACGGGCAGCGTGCCCGCGTCGTCGTGGTGCTCGGCCCAGTGCTGGAGCCTGGTCACGCCCAGCGCGCGGGCGGTGGCCTCCACGTGCTCGTACACGGCGCGGCCGATGCCCTGGCCGGCTGATGCCTGCGGCACGGCGACCGTCATGATCGCGGTGTCGCCCGCTCCGTCGAGGAGCACGTCGAGCGCCGCGCATCCGATCACGGCGCCGTCGCGCTCGACGTACCACTGGCGACGGGTGCGCTGAGCCGTGCTGCGCAGGCCGGTGAGGAGCGCCTCCGGCGTGAGGAAGTCGTCCTCGCGGCCGGTCGTCTCCAGGATGGAGCGGTTGCGCACCTCCGCGTACTCGCGGATCAGGGCGGTCGGCCCCGCGTCCGCCCGAGCGGGGAGCTCGAGCGGACGAAGGGTCGCGCCTGCGGGGAGTGCGATGGGCGTGTTCTCGGTGTTCTCGGTCGCGATGCTCATCGCAGGCCCCTCTGCAGATCGAAGGCGAGCAGGGTGATGGCCTCGTGTTCGGTGACGCCATGGCTGCGGCGGGGGCGTGGTGCGTCATCGGCGGTCTCGCCGTTGTGCAGACCCCGCTCGAGCAGCCAGAGTCCGATGCGGAGGCTGAGGCGGTCGGACAGCGGGAGCCGCTGCAGGGCCGCCTGGTCGGGGATGTTGAGGATCTGACGATCCTCGGTATCCGGCGGGTGGATGGACGTGGTGTGCTGACGATCGGTCAGCAAGGAGGTGCTCACGATGTGTGCGCTTTCTGTCGGTTTGTTCTCATGGTGGGGAACGAAGCGGATGCCGGTGAGGCGCGCGGATGCGATGCCGGTGGCATCCGGAGGACACGCGCTCAGAAGCCGAGCGGACGTGCCGGGAATCGCCCTGGAACGGGCGGGGCGCCAGCCGCGCGATGCGTGGGGCGACGATCATCGACCGGACGCGGAGCGTCTGACGAGTCGTGAGAGGTGCGGTGCGGCGTTATGCGGCCGTGCGTGCGAAGGCCACCGAGATACGTGGTGACTTCGCCGACACGTTGCCGGCAGTGCGAGTGACGCCGTTCAGCTTTGTGATCATCATCGGTGACCTCCTCTCTTGTGATCGGTGAGTCACGCTAGCGGGAAGTTCCCAGCGGAGTCAAGCATTCGGGCGTGTCGTCGGCGTGTCGCCCCTTGGGCCGGCCATCGGGCGACCGCTCGGGATCGCACCCGACGCAGCGCGGGATCCCCGCCGTTCCGCGGCTTTCGGGTAGCGGATGGGCGTGCTTCCCCCGACCGATGACGCCCTTCCGACGCTCGGAGTCCCGGCATGCATCTGAAGAGCCTGACGCTCAAGGGGTTCAAGTCCTTCGCGCAGCCCACGTCGTTCGTGTTCGAGCCCGGCGTCACCTGCATCGTCGGTCCCAACGGCTCGGGCAAGTCGAACGTCGTGGACGCGCTCGCATGGGTGATGGGCGAGCAGGGGGCGAAGACGCTTCGCGGCGGCAAGATGGAGGACGTCATCTTCGCCGGCACGTCGACCCGCGGGCCGCTCGGCCGGGCCGAGGTGCAGCTCACGATCGACAACGGCGACGGCGCCCTCCCGATCGACTACGCCGAGGTCACCATCAGCCGCACGCTGTTCCGGAACGGCTCCAGCGAGTACGCCATCAACGGCTCGAGCTGCCGACTGCTGGACGTGCAGGAGCTGCTCAGCGACTCCGGCCTGGGCCGCGAGATGCACGTGATCGTCGGTCAGGGGCGTCTGGACACCGTGCTGCAGGCGTCGCCGGAGGACCGCCGCGGTTTCATCGAGGAGGCCGCCGGCATCCTCAAGCACCGCCGGCGCAAGGAGAAGACCCTCCGCAAGCTCGACGCCATGGAGGCCAACCTGACGCGCCTCAGCGACCTGGCGGGGGAGATCCGGCGTCAGCTGAAGCCGCTCGGACGGCAGGCCGAGATCGCCCGTGAGGCGGCGGGGATCGCGGCCGTCGTGCGCGATGCGAAGGCGCGCCTGTTCGCCGACGACGTGGTCGCGCTGCGCACCGCGCTGGCCGACCACACCCGCACCGAGCAGGAGCGGCACACCGAGCGGATCGTGCTCTCGGACCAGCTCGACACGGTGCGGACCGGCATCCAGCGGCTGGAGGCCCAGCAGAACTCGGCTGCGGTCGACGAGGCGCGGCGCATCGCCTTCGGGCTGGAGCAGGCGCAGGAGCGGATGAGGAGCCTGTTCACGCTCGCGAACCAGCGTCTCGCGCTGCTCGGCGGCGAGGACGACACGATCACAGCCATCACCGTCACGCAGGACACGATCGACGAGGCGAAGGAGGAGATCACCAGGATCTCCGAGGGTCTGGGCGATGCTCAGGACGCCGCCGCTGCCGCCAGTCGCGAGGTCGTCAACGCGAGAGCCGAGCTGGACACGCTCGACGTCGACATCGCCGAGCAGAGCGCACTGGTCTCGCAGTACGACATGCGTTTGACGACCCTGCGCGGCAACGCGGACGCCGCAGCATCCGCTCTCGCAGCCGTGCGAGGAGCGGTGCTGCGCCAGGAGAACGCGCTCGAGGCCGCGCACGCTCGACGCCGCGAAGCGGAGGAGGCGCTGGAGTCGATCGCGGATGCCGAGGCGCCCGACGGATCCGCGGCGGAGTACGCGGCCGCCTACGACGAAGCGCAGAAGCTGGTCTCGGCCGCGGAGACCGATCGCGACTCATTGCGCGAGCGGCTGCACGAGGCCGAGCGCGAGGCGGATGCTCTGACGGCGAAGGCCGCCGCCCTCGGCAGCGCGCTGTCGCTCTCCGGCGGCGCCGCCGAGATCGTCGCGTCAGGGGCATCCGGCGTGCGGGGGCTGGTCGGCGACGCCGTGCAGGTGCGGGTCGGCTTCGAGGCGGCCGTCGCCGCCGTGCTCGGCCCGCTCACCGAGGGCGTGCTCGTGGACGGCGTCGACGACGCCTTCGCGCTGGTGTCCTCCGGAGGTGCCCGCGGAACCGTCGACTTCGTCATCGCCGACACCACGCTCGCTGCGACCCCCGTGGCCCTGGACGTGCCGGGCGTGGTCTCGGCAGCCGAGGTCGTGGACGCACCGGCCGGCATCCGCGGCATCCTCGCCGCCGTGCTCGTCGCCGACGACCTCGATGCCGCTCGCACCGCACGGCTGGCGCTCGACGCGCTCGCGGACACGCGCACGACCGTCGTCACCCGCACCGGCGAGGTCATCACGGCGCACACGATGCGGGCCGGCACGGGGGAGGCCTCACGGCTGGAGCTGGCGGCGGAACGGGACGCGGCGACGGAGCGGCTCGCCGAGGTGCGGGAGACCGTCGCCGAACTGCGCGAGGCCCGCGAGGGCTCGACCGAAGCCGTCGAGGACGCGCGGCGCCGCGCGAAGGATGCGCTCCGCGCGCTCCGCGAGCACGACGCGGCCCTGGCCACGCACGCCGAGCAGGTGAACCGGGTGACGGTGCGTCACGAGGCCGCGGTCGCCGAGTGCGAGCGTCTGGAGGCCGGGCTCGCCCAAGTGCAGGGCACGGTGGCGGATGCCGAGGCGTCCGCCGAGCGCGCGAAGGCCGAGCTGGAGGCATCCGAGTCCGAGCCGCGGCCGGTGCTCGACGTATCCGCCCGTGACGGGCTGCTCGAGGCGCTGGAGTCGGCGCGCGAGGGCGAGGTGCGCGCCCGCCTCGAGATCGAGACGCTGCGCGAGCGCGTCCGCGCTGCGCAGGCCCGGGTCGTGTCGCTGGAGCGGCAGCGCGAACAGGAGCGCGACGCCGCGGCCGAGGCCGCCCGCCGCGCCGTGATCCGCCGGGCGCAGCGCGAAGCGGCTTCCGCCGTCGCCGACGAGGTGCCGCGGGTGCTCGACTCCATCGACCGCTCCGTCGCCGAGGCGCGCGTGGCCCTCGCCGCAGCCGAGGCGGAGCGCTCCGCGCACAACGAGGAGCTCACCGGCCTGCGGGCCCAGGAGGGCTCGCTGCGCGAGCGCCTGGCGGGGCTCACCGAGAGCGTGCACGGGCTCGAGCTGCAGATCCACGAGAAGAAGCTCCACCTCACGAGCCTGCTCGAGCGCGTGGCCTCTGAGCTCGCGCTGGACGAAGATATTCTCATCGCGGAATATGGTCCGGATCAGCCGGTCCCGCGGGATCCGGGCGCGGAGGAGCAGGACGAGGACGCCGCGATCCCGTTCGGCCGGCGCATCCAGGAGCGACGGCTCAAGGACGCCGAGCGCAAGCTCGCTCAGCTCGGCCGGGTCAACCCTCTCGCGCTGGAGGAGTTCGCAGCGCTCGAGCAGCGGCATGCCTTCCTCACCGAGCAGCTCGCCGATCTGACGAAGACCAGGCAGGACCTGCTGGCGATCATCGCCGACCTCGACGAGCGGATGCAGGTGATCTTCGCCAGCGCCTTCGAGGACACCAGGCAGGCCTTCGGCGAGGTGTTCCCGCTGCTGTTCCCCGGAGGATCCGGGAGCATCTCGCTGACCGACCCCGACGACATGCTCACCACGGGCATCGAGGTCGCGGTGCGTCCGGTCGGCAAGAAGATCGAACGGCTCTCGCTGCTCTCGGGTGGAGAGCGGTCCCTGGCCGCAGTCGCGCTGCTGGTCGCGATCTTCAAGGCGCGGCCCAGCCCGTTCTACATCCTCGACGAGGTGGAGGCAGCGCTCGACGACGCCAACCTCGGGCGGCTGCTGACGGTGTTCGAGCAGCTGCGCGAGAACTCGCAGCTGCTCGTGATCACCCATCAGAAGCGCACGATGGAGATCGCCGACGCCCTGTACGGAGTCTCGATGCGCCAGGACGGTGTCTCGGCCGTGGTCGGTCAGCGCGTGGGCGACCGCGCCGCGGCATCCGCCTGAGAACCCGCCGGCCGTCGCCTGGATAGGCTGGAGGCATGGCGGAGAAGTCCTGGTCCCTCGGCCGCGCCCTGCGCGGCATGTTCGTCAAACCCACGATCGATGAGACGACGTGGGACGACCTGGAGACCGCGCTGATCACGGCGGACTTCGGCCCCGACATCACCGAGGCGCTGCTGGAGGAGCTGCGCGAGAAGGTGGATCGCTACCGCACCACCGATCCGAAGGATCTGCAGCGGATGCTGCGCGAGACGCTCGAGGAGCGGTTCGCGCAGTTCGACACCACGCTCAAGCTCACCGAGCGTCCGGCCGTCGTGCTGGTCGTCGGGGTCAACGGCGTCGGCAAGACCACGACCATCGGCAAGTTCACCAAGTTCCTGCGCGGCTTCGAGCGCAGCGTGGTGGTCGGCGGAGCCGACACCTTCCGTGCGGCCGCGGTCGAGCAGTTGGCCACCTGGGCGCAGCGCGGCGGCGCTGCGATGGTCCGGCCCCAGCACGAGGGTCAGGACCCCGCATCCGTCGCCTTCCAGACGGTGGAGTACGCCAAGCAGCACGGCACGGAGATCGCGATCATCGACACCGCCGGCCGTCTGCACACCAAGGGCGGCCTGATGGACGAGCTGTCGAAGGTGCGCCGGGTGGTGGAGAAGCTCGCCCCGATCAGCGAGGTGCTGCTCGTGCTGGACGCCACCACGGGCCAGAACGGCGTCATGCAGGCGGAGGCGTTCCTCCAGCACGCGGGCGTCACGGGGCTGGTGATCACCAAGCTCGACGGCTCCGCGAAGGGCGGCTTCATCCTGGCCGTGCAGGAGCGCACCGGCATCCCGGTGAAGCTCCTCGGGCAGGGCGAGGGCATCGACGATCTCACCGGTTTCACCCCGCACGTCTTCGTGTCGGCGCTTGTCGGCGCGTAGGACTACCGGACGGGCGGAGAGGCTGGTTTCATAGCGATATGGCGATCGAACACGATTACTTCGGAGTCCTCTCCTCGGGGCCCGACGGCGCCATCTTCTGGACCGAGCGGGTCGACTTCGGCGACCAGTCGGTGACGGTCGATCTGACCGCTCCCGACCAGGAGGACGTTTCTCAGGAGGCGCTCGACGTCGCCGCTGCTCTGATCTCCGGCATCGAGGACCTGGATGCCACGGTGCGCCGCGCCATGCTGGCCGAAGTCGACGATCGCACCAGCGAGGTCACCGAGTACATCCTGCAGCAGCAGGAGGCCTACGGTGATCAGCTCGAGGAGGTGCTGGTCGACATCAGCGGCGACGCCGCGGTCGACATCATCCGCTCGCTGTGCCTGATGAGCATGACGATCCTCGCCGACGAGCACGGCGGGACCGATCCGTTCGCCGTCATGGAGTACGCGCTGGACGCGGATGCCACCGACGATGTGCTGCTCGTGAACCTCGCCGACAACGGCTCGGTGATCTCGGTGATGAGCGCCGACTAGCACTCATCACCGGGACAGCACATCACACCGCCTGAGCGAAGCCCAGGTCGGCGCTCTCCGCGATGTGCGCGAGGTGCGGCGGGATCTCGCGGCCCTTCGAGATCATCGACTGCGCCCACAGGCGCCCGGCCCGGTAGGACGACCGGACCAGGGGACCGGCGAGCACGCCGAGGAAGCCGATCCGCTCGGCCTCGGCCTTGAACTCGACGAACTCGTCGGGCTTGACCCAGCGCGCCACGGGAAGGTGCCGCGGTGAGGGCCGCAGGTACTGCGTGATGGTGATGATGTCGCAGCCGGCGTCGTGCAGGTCCTGGAGCGCCTGCACGACCTCCTCCGGCTCCTCACCCATGCCGAGGATGAGGTTGGACTTGGTGATCAGGCCCGCATCGTGACCCTGGGTGATGACGTTCAGCGAGCGCTCGTAGGTGAACGCCGGGCGGATGCGCCGGAAGATGCGCGGCACGGTCTCGACGTTGTGCGCGAAGACTTCGGGGCGGGCCTCGAAGATCTGGTTCAGGTTCTCGGGCCTCCCGCCGTGGTCGTTGGCGAGGAGCTCGACCCCGGTGTTCGGGTTCTGGGCGTGGATCTGCCGGACCGTCTCGGCGTTCAGCCACGCGCCCGTGTCGGGCAGGTCGTCACGGGCGACGCTGGTGACCGTGGCGTAGCGCAGGCCCATCCGGGTGACGCTCTCCGCCACGCGACGCGGCTCGTCGGTGTCGTAGTCGGCGGGCTTGCCGGTGTCGATCTGGCAGAAGTCGCAGCGCCGGGTGCACTGCGATCCGCCGATCAGGAAGGTCGCCTCCTTGTCCTCCCAGCACTCGAAGATGTTGGGGCAGCCGGCCTCCTGGCAGACCGTGTGCAGCCCCTCGTCCTTCACCAGCGAGTGGAGCGCCTTGTACTCGGGGCCCATCTTCGCCTTGGTGCGGATCCACTCGGGCTTGCGCTCGATCGGGGTCTCGGAGTTGCGGATCTCCAGACGCAGCAGCCTGCGTCCGTCGGGGTGGGCGGCGCTCATGCGGCCACCTCCTTGCGGGTCTCGGTGGCGTACTCGGCGGCGAAGGCGTCGGAGACGGCCTGCACGATGTCGGCGGGGGAGACGTCGGCGCCGACGATCTCGCTGACGGTCGTCACTCCGGCATCCGTGATGCCGCACGGGATGATGCCGCGGAATCCGGCCAGCGAGTTGTCGCAGTTGATCGCGAAGCCGTGCATGGTCACACCCTGCTGCACGCGCACCCCGATCGCGGCGACCTTGTCCTCGGACAGCGGCCGGCGCACCCACACGCCGCTGCGGCCCTCGACCTGGTACCCGTCGACGCCGAGGGGCTTCAGGATGCTGATCAGCAGGCGCTCCATGCGGCGCACATGCGCGACGACGTCCATCGGCTCGGGCAGGCGGACGATCGGGTAGCCGACGAGCTGACCGGGGCCGTGCCAGGTGATCTTGCCACCGCGGTCGACATCGACCACCGGTGTGCCGTCCTGGGGGCGCTCCTGCGGCTCCGTGCGCTTGCCGGCCGTGTAGACGGCCTCGTGCTCGAGCAGCAGGAGCGTGTCGGGCCGGTCGCCCGCGACGACCTCGCGGTGGATGCTGCGCTGCAGCTCCCACCCGTCCAGGTAGGGGACGAACTCCGGTGCGAGACCGGCGATCCGGATGTCGAGCATGATCGCTCCCGATGGTTGTTGGATGCAGTGCAAGAAAGCGGCTCGGTACAGCCTACGCCTCTCCGCGGGGCTTGTCGCGCATCGGCATGACGCTACGCTGACGGACATGGCAACCGAGTCGCGAGCAGGCAGGCCGAGGGCGTCGTCGCGCGAGACGCTGGCCGAGGCGGCGTGCGAGCTCTTCCTGGAGCAGGGGTACGAGGCGACCTCCGTCGTCGACATCGCGCAGCGTGCCGGCGTGAGCCGATCGAGCTTCTTCAACTACTTCTCCTCGAAGAGCGATGTGCTCTGGTCGGGGCTGGATGCCCGTATCGCCGCGGCCTCCGTCGCGCTGGCCGCACTCGGCCGGGGCGCCGACGGCCCGTCGGTGCGCGCGGCCGTGCTGCCGATCGTGCACGGTTTCGCGCCCGACCCGCTCGCGCTCGCGCTGCGCAACGCGGCGGCCATGGGGCTCGAGCAGGAGCTGCTGCGCGACACGGGGCTGCGCCACGCGCGCATCGCTTCGGCGGTCGCGGCAGCGGCGAGGAGCGCGGGGATCGACGAGATCCGCGCGGACATCCTCGGGTCGGCCCTGGCCACCGCCGTGCTGTCGTCGCTGCGGGTGTGGGCGGAGCAGGGCGCCGGGCAGGCGTCGCTCGAGGCACAGTTCGACGAGGCGCTGCGCAGCATCCATGATCTTCCCTGGGGCTGAGCGGACGTTTCGCGGTCCGCCGGACAGGTCATGAGTGCAAGCCGCTGAAGGAGGCGCTCATGTCCGATCCGATGGATGTCCTGCTCGACCGCTCCGCTCCGCATCTCGCCGACCGGGGGAGCGGGCGCGACGCCGCGCTGGCGCAGATGGTGCACGACGCCCGCGACACCGCTCGCCCGCAGAAGCGACCCCGGCGGCGGATCGCGCTGCTGAGCGGCGCGCTCGCGGTGGTGCTGATGGGCGGCGCGGGGATAGCGACGGCCAACTCGGATTGGCCCTGGGGGCAGGGACTGGAGAATCCGGACCGGAGCTACACGTACACGTCGCCGACGTGGGGACAGTGCGAGATCCGGTACAGCGGGTTCGAGACGCACAACCCGCTGATCCAGGCGGACGTCAACCGGGTCATCGACGAGTGGTTCGCGAACACGGATGTCGAGGCCGCCGCGGATCCGTATGCGGCGAAGCACCTGGCGCAGATCGAGGCGGATCAGAAGGCCGCCGCAGACCCCGACCCCGACCCGCGGCTCGCCGACCTCAACGCCTGGCAGGCCCACGATCAGGCGCTCTCCACGGCGCTGCACGAGGAGCTCAAGGCGCACGGCTACGACAGCGGAGCCGGGGACCTCGCCGGAACGGAGAGTCGCAGCCAGCTCCATTGCGAGGGCGAGGACTGGGGCGGCGAGGGCGGCGAGTGACGCCCAGCGTCGAGCCGCTCACGCGCGCGCTCGAGTCCTCGGCATCCGATCTTCTCGCCTACCTCGAGCGACGCGTCGGCGCGGATGACGCGCCGGACCTGCTCGGCGAGACCATGGTCGTCGCCTGGCGCAGGGTGAAGGAGCTCCCGTCCGACGACGAACGCGCGCGCATGTGGCTGTTCGGCATCGCCCGTGGCACTCTGCTGAATCACTCCCGAGGGCAGCGCCGGCGCTGGGCGCTGGCCGATCGCATCCGACTGCAGGTGCGGGAGTCCGCCACGGCGCCGCCCGCGGATGAAGGCGCCGAGGTGCGCGACGCCATCGACCGGCTCGAGCCGGAACTCGCGGAGCTCGTCCGGCTGGTGCACTGGGAGCGTCTGAGCGTCGCGGATGCCGCAGGCCTGCTCGGCATCCCGGCCTCCACCGCGCGCGGCCGTTACCAGCGCGCCAAGGACCAGCTGAGGGCGGCGCTCAGACAGGCGGCTGCGCTCCCGTAGAATCAGAGGCACCATGGCTACCTTTGGCACGCTCTCCGATCGGCTCACCGAGACCTTCCGCAACCTCCGCACGAAGGGAAAGCTGAGCCCCGCCGACGTCGACGGCACCGTCCGCGAGATCCGTCGCGCCCTGCTCGACGCGGATGTCGCGCTCGTCGTCGTCAAGGACTTCACCGCGAAGGTGCGCGAGCGCGCCCTGAGCGATGAGGTCAACAAGGCGCTGAACCCGGCGCAGCAGGTCGTCCAGATCGTCAACGAGGAGCTCGTCGCGATCCTCGGCGGCGAGCAGCGCCGTCTGGAGTTCGCGAAGACCCCGCCGACCGTGATCATGCTCGCAGGGCTCCAGGGCTCGGGCAAGACGACTTTCGCCGGAAAGCTCGCGAAGCAGCTCGAGGCCGACGGGCACACCCCGCTGCTGGTCGCCGCCGACCTGCAGCGCCCGAACGCCGTCACGCAGCTGCAGGTCGTCGCCGAGCGCGCCGGAGCGGCGATCTTCGCCCCCGAGCCGGGCAACGGCGTCGGCGACCCTGTGCAGGTGTCCAAGGCCGGTGTCGAGCACGCCCGCCGCCAGCAGCATGACGTCGTCATCATCGACACCGCGGGACGCCTCGGCATCGACGCCGAGCTGATGAAGCAGGCGGCCGACATCCGCAGGGCGACGGACCCCGACGAGGTGCTCTTCGTCATCGACGCGATGATCGGTCAGGATGCCGTCAACACGGCCAAGGCCTTCCAGGAGGGCGTCGACTTCACCGGTGTCGTGCTGTCCAAGCTCGACGGCGACGCGCGCGGCGGCGCCGCCCTGTCCGTGGCATCCGTGACCGGACGCCCGATCATCTTCGCCTCCACGGGAGAGAACCTCGAGGACCTCGAGCCGTTCCACCCCGACCGTATGGCGAGCCGCATCCTCGACCTCGGCGACATCCTGACCCTCATCGAGCAGGCCCAGCAGGCCTTCGATGAGGAAGAGGCCATGAAGATGGCCGAGAAGCTCGCCAACGAGGCCTTCACTCTCGAGGACTTCCTCGAGCAGATGCAGCAGATGCGCAAGATGGGCTCGATGAAGAAGATGCTCGGCATGCTGCCGGGCATGGGCCAGATGAAGCAGCAGCTCGAGGACTTCGATGAGCGCGAGGTCGACCGCACCGAGGCCATCATCCGCTCGATGACCCCCGCCGAGCGCCGCAACACCAAGATCCTGAACGGCTCGCGCCGACTCCGCATCGCACGTGGTTCCGGTATGACCGTGACCGACGTGAACCAGCTCGTGCAGCGCTTCGAGCAGGCCGCCAAGATGATGAAGACGGTCGCCCGCGGCGGCACCCCGCAGATCCCCGGCATGGGCCCGATGGGCAAGCCGGGGGCTTCGGCCAAGCGCGGCAAGAAGGGCGCCAAGAACAAGGGCGGATCCCGTTCGGGCAACCCGGCGAAGCGCGCGGCCGAGAACGCCGGAATCGCGATGTCGAACTCGACGCCCACCGGGTCGGGCTTCGGGCTCGGCGGCGGGCAGAAGGCGCCGACCGAGGCCGACCTGGCCGAGATCCAGAAGCTCTTCGGCAAGAACTGAGCACTTCACGTCAGAGCCGGTAGCCGGCGTGCTCCAGCTCGACGCGGATCACGTGCACGAGCCGCTGCTGTCCCGCGACGGTCGGATGCTCGTCGTCGTCCTGCAGCAGTGAGGGATCTCCGCGCAGCGGCTGGCCGATGTCGATGTACCTCCCGCCGAGCGCGGTCACGGCGGTGCGCACCGCGGCGGAGCTGACGTCGATCTCGGACGGCTTCGGCTCCGACGGATCCCAGAGCGTGCTCAGCCCGACCAGCTCTGCGCGGGGCATGGTGCGATGGATCGCGTCGACCGTGCGCTCGGTCGCGGCGGCGATGTCGGCATCCGACCGGCCGACGTCGTTGTCCGATCCCTGCACGATGACGAGGGTCGGATCATCCCTCGCCGCAGCATCCACCAGGTCCCGGAAGTCCTTGCCGCAGGTGCCGACCGCGAGGAATCCCGCCCCGCTGCAGGCGAGGTTGTCGATGGTGACGCCGGTGCGCCGGGAGAGCATGCTCGGCCAGTCCTCGCCGTCGTCGAGACCATGGCCGGACATGATCGAGTCGCCGATCGTGACGATCACTGGATCGCTGGTGGGCGTCGTACGTGCAGGCGCCGCCGCCGCGGCTGCGCATCCGCTCAGCAGGACGCCGCACAGCACCGTCACCACAAGTGCAGCATCCGTCATTCGAGACAACCGGAACACGGCGCCGACGCTACGCCCCGACTGTGGGCGCGCGCCCTGAGCCGCCTATGGATCACCGGACATCGTCGTCGACCCAGTCCATGGACTTCGTCACGGCCTTGCGCCACAGCCGCAGCTGACGGTTCCGCTCGGCAGCATCCATCGCCGGCTCCCAGCGCCGGTCCTGCTGCCAGTTCGCGGCGAGCTCGTCGAGGTCCTTCCAGAACCCGACGGCGAGGCCCGCCGCGTACGCGGCGCCGAGCGCCGTGGTCTCGGCCACGACGGGGCGGACCACCGGCACGCCCAGCACGTCGGCCTGGAACTGCATCAGGGCGTCGTTGGCCACCATGCCGCCGTCCACCTTCAGCTCGCTCAGCGCGACACCGGCATCGGCGTTGACGGCGTCGAGCACGTCACGCGTCTGGAATGCGACGGCCTCGAGCGCCGCCCGCGCGATGTGACTCCGGTTCGCGAAGCGGGTGAGACCCACGATGGCGCCGCGGGCATCCGGGCGCCAGTACGGCGTGAAGAGGCCGGAGAACGCCGGCACGATGTACACGCCCCCGTTGTCCTTCACCTGCGCGGCGAGCTTCTCGACCTCGGGCGCGGACGAGATCAGTCCCAGCTGATCCCGCAGCCATTGGATCAGGGAGCCGGCGACCGCGATCGACCCTTCCAGCGCGTAATGCGCCGGCGCGTCGCCGAGCTTGTAGCCGACGGTGGTCAGCAGGCCGTTCTTCGAGTGCACGATCTTCTCGCCCGTATTGAAGATCAGGAAGCAGCCGGTCCCGTAGGTGTTCTTGCTCTCGCCGGCCTGGAACGCTGCCTGGCCGAATGTGGCGGCCTGCTGGTCGCCGAGGATGCCGGCGATGGGCGCCTCGCGCAGCAGCGATCGGCTCTCCGCGCGTCCGTACACCTCGGACGAGGACCGGATCTCCGGCATCATCGATCGGGGGACGCCGAACGCCTCCAGGATGTCGTCGCGCCACTCCAGCGTGGTCAGATCCATGAAGAGCGTCCGTGAGGCGTTCGTGACGTCCGTTGCGTGGACGCCGCCGTCCGTCCCTCCGGTGAGGTTCCACAGCACCCAGCAGTCGGTGGTGCCGAACAGCAGGTCGCCGGCTTCCGCCCGCTCGCGGGCGCCGTCGACGTTCTCCAGGATCCAGGCGATCTTGGTGCCGGAGAAGTAGGTCGCCAGGGGCAGCCCCACGACGGGTTTGAACCTGTCGATGCCCTCATCGGCCGCGAGCCGGTCGACGATCTCCTGCGTGCGGGTGTCCTGCCACACGATCGCGTTGTACACGGGCTCACCCGTGTGCCGGTCCCACACGACGGCGGTCTCGCGCTGATTCGTGATGCCGACCGCGGCGATGTCGTGCCTGGTGAGGTGCGCCCGGGTGAGGGCGAGGCCGATGACCTCCTGCACGTTCCGCCAGATCTCGGCAGGATCGTGCTCGACCCAGCCCGCGCGAGGCAGGATCTGCTCGTGCTCCTTCTGGCCGGATGCCACGACCCGGCCGGCGCGGTCGAAGACGATCGCCCTGCTCGAGGTGGTGCCCTGATCGATCGACAGAACGTACTCGGCCATCCGGCCCTCCTTCAGCGGATCTCCGGCGATCCGCGTCCTCACCAGTGTGGTCAGCTGCGCGCCGGGACGGCGATCGACAGGCCGTGCGCGTCGTTGAGCAGCTGCACGGTCGCCTCGACCTCGGCATCCCTGCGGCCCTCGTCCCAGCCCATCAGCGGCGCCAGCGCGTCGGCCAGTTCGACGAGCAGGTCACCCGTGACGTCGCCGACGAAGGCGACGTTCGAGCGGCGCAGCACGACGTCGGCGAGCCGGACGACCAGCTCGTGCTCGACCATCCACTCCAGCTCGCGCAGGGACAGCGCGCCACCGGCCAGGGGGCGGTCGTCCTCCTGCTCGATGTGCGACCAGACCTCGGCCGCGCGGGTGCCGTAGCGGGTCAGCAGCGCATCGCCGCGCGCGGCGTCGGCTCCGGGCAGATTCGCCTGCTTCCACGCCGCACGAGCCCTCGTGGTGCGGGGGAAGCCGTGACCACCGCCGATCGGCAGGCCGGCGGTCGACACCGAGCGGGGCCGTCCCAGCAGTTCGAGCACGCGGTTCGAGAGGTGCTCGCCGAGCGCGCGGAACGTCGTCCACTTGCCGCCGACCAGGCTGAGCATCGGCGTCGGGCCGCTCTCGTCGAGCTCGATCCGGTAGTCGCGTGAGACGAAGCCGGGAGCGGTGTCCTCGTGACGGGGGAGCGGGCGGATGCCGGCGAACCGGTAGACGATCTGCTCGCGGTCCACCTCGATTGCGGGGAAGACATGGTGGATGAGATCGAAGAAGTAGTCGACCTCCTCCTCCGTGCAGCGCGCAGGCTCCCTCGGATCGGCGTCGATGTCGGTGGTGCCGACCATCACGCGATCCTTGAGCGGGTAGATCAGGACGATGCGGCCGTCGGAGTGCTCGAAGAAGATCTCACGACCCTGCGTCGCGGCGAGCAGCTCGGGGTGATCCAGCACGATGTGCGAGCCCTTGGTGCCGCCCATGAACCGGGTCGCGTCGCCGAGGGCGTCGTTGGTCAGGTCGGTCCACGGGCCGGATGCGTTCACGATCACGTCCGCCCGGACGGTGAACTCCTCGGCGCTCTCACGATCCCGCAGCACCACGCCGTCGCCGTCACGGCCGACGGCCTCGACGTAGTTCAGGGCGTGCGAGCGCGGGTTCGCCGACCGGCCGTCCTGGAGCACGTCGAGCGCCAGGCGCTCGGGATCGTGCATGGAGGCGTCGTAATAGGTGGCGGTGTACTTGATCCGCGGATCCAGGTGGGGGAGCTCGGCCAGCGACGCCTTGCGGCCCAGGAACCGGTGCCGCGGAACGGATCCGCCGTCTCGGGAGAAGGTGTCGTAGATGGTCAGGCCGAGCTTGATCAGCACGGCGCCGCGCTCCTGGGGCTTGCCGCTGCGGTGAGTGAGGAAGCGGAGCGGCGCGGCCAGGATGCCGGAGAAGGTGGAGTAGATCGGGATCGTGGTCTCCAGCGGCTTCACGTAGTGCGGTGCGATGCGCAGCAGGCCGTTGCGCTCCTGCACGGATTCGCGGACCAGCCGGAACTCGCCGTTCTCCAGATAGCGGATGCCGCCATGGATCATGTGGCTGGATGCCGACGATGCGCCGCCGGCGAAGTCGCCCCGATCCACGATGACTGCGTCGACGCCCTGCAGCGCGAGATCGCGGAACAGCGAGATGCCGTTGATGCCGGCGCCGATGATCAGGACGGTGGTCCGTCCGGCCTCGCGCACGGATGCCAGCTCCGCCGCCCGTCGTGTGCTTCGCGTCTTGTCGACCATGGTGTCCCCTTCGTCCCTGCCTCCAGCATCCGACCTCTGGCAGGATCATGCAAACGTTCTGCACGAATGTGCAAAGCTGACTGCGGAGGTGGTTCGGATGGCTGCGGATCAGGGGCGACAGGATGCCAAGGTGACCGCCGCGCTCACCGCGGCGAAGCTCTACTACCTGCAGGACATGACGATGGAAGCGATCGCGTCGGAGCTGGGCACCTCCCGCTCCTCCGTGTCGAGGCTCCTGGCGCATGCGCGGGACACCGGACTCGTCGACATCCGCGTCAACTCGCCCTTCGAGCGCGTCGGACAGCTCGAGGAGCAGCTGCGCCGGCGGTTCCGGATCGCGGCGCACATCGTGCCGATGTCGGGGATCGTGAACGAGGTGGAGCGGCTGGAACGCGTGGCACTGACGGCCGGGCGTCTGCTCTCGCAGTTCATCGACTCGAACATGGTGGTGGGCATCGCCTGGGGGTCGACGATCTCCATGGTCAGCCGCGCGCTCGTGCAGAAGGAGACTCACGGCACGACCATCGTGCAGCTGAACGGCGCGGGCAACATCCAGACCAGCGGGCTGGAGTACTCCAGCGACATCCTGCAGCGATTCGGCCACGCCTTCGGCGCGCAGGTCGAGCAGTTCCCCGTGCCGGCGTTCTTCGATGACCCCGACACCCGGGCCGCGATGTGGCGGGAGCGCAGCACGCGCCGCGTGCTGGCGTTCCAGGCCAAGACCGACATCGCCGTGTTCGGGCTCGGCTCGCCGCAGTCCGAGGTGCCCAGCAGGGTGTACGTCGGGGGCTACCTCAACCGCGACGACTACCGCAGCCTGCGGGAGGATGAGGCGATCGGCGACGTGGCGACGGTGTTCTTCCGGGCGGACGGCAGCTGGAAAGACATCCGCCTGAACGCGCGGTCCACAGGACTGGGGCTGGACCGGCTGCGACGCGTGCCCCGCCGGGTGTGCGTCGTCTCGGGAGCGGCGAAGGTCGGCACGCTCCGGGCGGCGATCGCCGCAGGGATCGTCACCGACGTGGTGCTGGACGAGACCCTGGCGCGGCTGCTGGTCGAGGACGACTGACGTCGGGCCCGGCGGCTGCTCAGTCTGCCGCGGAGTGCTCGGGACCCGCACGGAACTCCCGGATGAGGTGGTGCACGACCTCGTGCAGATCGCCTCCCGCGGCATCCGCCGCCTCGAGCTGGCGAGCGTAGCTGGCGCCGTTCTGCAGGATCGTCCGCACGCCCTCGAGCTCGCGGGCGCAGGACAGATCGTCCGCGATCGGTCGAAGATCGTCGAGCACCGCCGAGAGGTGCTCGCGGACGGGCACCTGGGAGCCCGCGGAGTCCACGATGACCCGCGCGTCCAGGCCGTAGCGCGCGGTGCGCCACTTGTTCTCGCGGTGGAACCACGGCTGCAGGGTCGGCAGCTCCCTGCCCTCGTCGAGCTCCCGCGAGAAGAACTCGACCAGGGTCTGGGTGAGCGCGGCGACCGAGGCGAGCTCGGTGAGGGTCGACATCCCGTCGCAGGCGCGCACCTCGATCGTCCCCCAGCGGGGCGCCGGGCGGATGTCCCAGCGCACCTCGGATACATCGCGCATCACTCCGGTGCGGATCATGTCGTCGAGATAGCCCTCGAAATCCTGCCAGGTCCGGACCGGCCACGGCAGGCCCGCCGTCGGGAGCTGCTGGAACACCAGCGAGCGGTTCGAGGCGTAGCCGGTGCGCTCGCCCGCCCAGAAGGGGCTCGACGCCGACAGCGCCTGCAGATGGGGGAGGAACGCGGACAGCGCGCCGACGATGGGCAGCACCTTGCTGCGGTCCTCCACGCCGACGTGCACGTGGATGCCCCAGATCATCATGTTCCGGCCCCACCACTGCGTGCGCTCGATGAGCTGGTGGTAGCGGGTCTTCTCGGTGACGCGCTGATTGAACCACTGCGCGAACGGGTGACTGCCCGCGGAGAGCAGCTCGATGCCCGCCGGATCGGTCGCGCCCCGCACCGCACTGATCGCGGCGGCGATGTCGGCCACGGCATCCCTGACGGTCGCCCCGACGCCGCTGGTGACCTCGATGGTGTTGGTGAGGAGCTCGCCGGTGACGGTATGCCGCTCCGCCGCGCTCTGCGCCTCCAGCTGAGCCAGCAGCTCCGGCGCGCGCCCGACCAGGTCCCCGGTGGCGGGATCGGCGAGCATGATCTCCCATTCCAGACCGACCGTGGAGCGGGCTGAGGGCGCGAATTCGATCGGCACGCGCACAGTCTGACACGCGGCCCGGTCCCACCGCACACGCCGTGTCGCCCGGTTTCGCGGTCCGCGGGAGGATCTGGCAGAATAGAGGGTCGGACGGCTGCTCGACCCTCTATCCAGCATCCGTTCCCCCATCAGAGCCTCCGCCGGGTTGTGCACCCCACTCTCCAGGCGTCGTTCATCTTCCTTTCCACACCATTCAGGAGAATCGTGGCTGTCAAGATCCGTCTCAAGCGCTTCGGTAAGATCCGCGCCCCCTACTACCGCATCGTCGTCGCCGACTCGCGCACCAAGCGCGACGGTCGCGTGATCGAGGAGATCGGCAAGTACCACCCCACCGAGCAGCCCTCGTTCATCGAGGTCGACTCCGAGCGTGCGCAGTACTGGCTGTCCGTCGGCGCGCAGCCGACCGAGCAGGTCACCGCGCTGCTGAAGCTCACCGGCGACTGGGGCAAGTTCAAGGGCGACAAGAACGCCAAGTCCACCGTCCAGGTCGCCGAGGCCAAGGGCGCCTTCGAGGCCGACTCGTCGAAGAAGTCGGTCATCAAGCCCAAGGCCGAGAAGAAGGCCGAGCCCGTCGAGGCTCCCGCCGCTGACGCGGAGGCCGCTGAGGCTCCCGCCGCCGACGCAGAGTAATCCGCTGTGCTCGCCGCCGCGCTCGAACACGTCGTCAAGGGGATCGTCGATCACCCGGACGATGTCCGCATCACCGCATCCGCGTCGCCCCGGGGCGACCTCCTCGAGGTGCACGTGCACCCGGATGACCGTGGTCGCGTGATCGGGCGCGGCGGCCGCACCGCCAAGGCGCTGCGCACGCTCATCTCCGCCCTCGCCGACGGACGTCGCGTCCGCGTCGACGTCGCGGACGACTGACGTGGCGGGCGACAAGAACCAGCTCCGCGTCGGCCGCCTGCTCAAGGCACACGGCCTCAAGGGCGCGTTGAAGCTCGAGCTGTACACCGACAACCCGGAGCGCCGCTTCGTCCCGGGCGCCGAGTTCACGCTGCAGGTGCCGGAGGCATCCGCGTGGCACGGCAAGACGGTCACGATCCGCGACTACCGCGTCATGAACGGCAGTTCCGTGGTCTTCCTCGAGGGCGTCGAGGACCGCACTGCCGCGGAATCCCTCGTCAAGGCCATCCTCTGGATGGATGAGGACGACGAGGTCGAGGACGACGCCTGGTACGCGCATCAGCTCGCCGGTCTCGACGTGGTCCGCGACGATCAGGTCATCGGCCGCGTGCTGCGGGTCGAGCACCTGCCCGCGCAGGACCTGCTGATCGTGAAGACCGACTCCGCCGAGGTCATGGTCCCGTTCGTCTCTGCGATCGTGCCCACCGTCGACATCGCGGCCGGTCGAGTGATCGTCACCCCGCCTGCCGGGCTCTTCGAGGAGCTGCCGTCGGCCGCGGACGCCGCCGACGAAGCGGATGCTGCGGACCAGACCGCATCGGAGTGACGGCGCCATGCGCATCGACGTCGTCTCGATCTTCCCGTCGTACTTCGACGGACTGACGCTGTCCCTGCTCGGGAAGGCGCAGGACTCGGGCATCCTCGACCTGAACGTGCACGATCTGCGCGAGTGGACGCACGACCGGCACCGCACGGTCGACGACACCCCTTACGGCGGCGGCGCCGGCATGGTCATGAAGCCCGAGCCGTGGGGCGAGGCGCTGGATGCCCTGGCACCCGACACGGGCAGGCCGACCATCATCTTCCCCTCGCCCGCCGGCGAGGTCTTCACGCAGGCGACGGCGCGGGAGCTCGCGACCCGGGAGCACCTGATCTTCGGCTGCGGCCGCTACGAGGGCATCGACGAGCGCGTCTTCGAGTACGCCGCCGAGCTGGGCGAGGTGCGCCTGATCAGCCTGGGCGACTACGTGCTCAACGGGGGAGAGGTCGCCGTGATGGCGATGGTCGAGGCCATCGGCCGGCTCATCCCCGGCGTGGTCGGCAATCCGGAGAGCCTCGTCGAGGAGTCGCACGAGGACGGTCTGCTCGAGTACGCCTCGTACACGAAGCCGTCGGTGTGGCGCGACAGGGAGGTGCCGCCGATCCTGCTCAGCGGCAACCACGGCGCCATCGCGGCCTGGCGCCGTGAGCAGCAGGTCGAGCGCACCAGGGCTCGCCGCCCCGACCTGCTGGACGACTAGTCCTGCTGGACGCCTACAGGATCCGTTCCACGCCGCGCTGGATCTCGAACACTACGCCGTGCGGATGCCGCAGCGCGAGTGCCTGAGCGGCATCCAGACCGCACAGCTCTGCGCGCAGCATCCGTCCGATCATCTCGTGCGCGACCAGTAGAGGTGCGGAGTCGGTGGCCCAGCCGCAGGCGGAGAGCGCCTCGCGCGCGCGGCTGCGCGCCTGCGCGTAGCTCTCCCCGCCGGGGAAGGACCAGCCGTGCCGGTTCTCCGCGCGCTCCTCGCGTGCGCCGGGGTGGAGCTCGTCGATCTCTTCCCACGTGAGGCCGGCCATGTCGCCGTGGTGCACTTCAGCAAGCTCCGGCACTTCCACCAGATTGGCGCCGATGCGATCGGCGATGATCACCGCGGTGCGCAGCGCGCGCCCGAGCGGGCTCGAGCACACCACGGAGATGCCACGGCCCTGCAGACGCCCGGCGGTCTCGCGCGCTTGACGAATGCCGTCGGCCGTCAGCGGGGAGTCCAGCTGGCCCTGCAGGCGATGCTCCGCGTTCCACACGGTTTGACCGTGTCTGGCCAGCATGACCCTCTCCGGGACGTGTCTGTCGCGAGGGATCATGCAGTCAGGATGCCACACAGCCATTCCGGATAGGGGTGCACCGCATTCGAGCTGCCCCCAGCTCAGAGCGCCTGCGACAGGGAGAAGCGGCCCGCGCCGTGTCAGTCGACGCCGAGGAAGCTCCGGTCGGTGAGGACGATCGGGCCGTCCTTGGTCACCGCGACGGTGTGCTCGGAGTGCGAGCCGCGCGAGCCGTCCGCGCTGCGCAGGGTCCAGCCGTCGGCGTCCGTCCGCAGTTCGTCGGTGGTGGCGAGAAGCCACGGCTCCAGCGCGAAGACCAGGCCCTCGCGGAGCGGGAAGCCACGGCCCGCGCGCCCGTCGTTCGGAACGTGCGGATCGCCGTGCATGATGCGGCCGACGCCGTGGCCGCCGAACTCCGTGTTGATCGAATAGCCCGCGCCGTGCGAGACCTCGGCGATCGCGGCCGAGATGTCGCCGATCCGGTTGCCGACCACGGCCGCGGCGATCGCCGCATCCAGTGCGCGCTCGGTGGTGTCGATCAGGCGGAGATCCTCGTCGCGAGGCGTCCCCACCACGAACGACACGGCTGAGTCCGCCACCCAGCCGTCGACGGACACGGCGAAGTCCAGGGACACGAGGTCCCCGTCGCGCAGCGTGTAGTCGTGGGGGAGACCGTGCAGCACGGCGTCGTTGATCGACGTGCAGATGACCTTGCCGAACGGGCCGTTGCCGAACGAGGGGGCGTAGTCGATGTAGCAGGACTCGGCCCCGGCCTTGCGGATCAGATCGTGGGCGTGACGGTCGATGGCCAGCAGGTTGGTGCCCACCTTCGTCTCCGCGCGCAGCGTCGCCAGGGTCTCCGCGACGAAGCGGCCGGCGGCGCGCATCTCGTCGATCTCGGCAGGTGTGCGCAGTTCGATCATGGGAAGGATCCTCTCGTCAGCTTCCATTCTCCCCGATCCGCGGACGCAGCAAGCTCACAGCGAACACCCGCCGCGGGATGCGGGCGGGTGCGTACCATCGGAGCATGTGGTTGCGTGAGGCGTTCTTCCGCTGGCTCGTGCCGGCGGCCTTCCTCCTGCCGCTGTGGCTGTTCGTGGGCTGGGCGATCTTCGGCCAGAACGCGTGGAGCCTGCTGTGGGTGCTGCTGATGGCGATGCCGACGGTCTTCGTCGGGCAGCTGATCCTCACCCTGCTCACCCGTTCGCGTCCCTCGGTGCGAGCCGAGCGGGCGGTGTCCTGGTGGGACGTCGCCGGCTTCACGGTCTGGCACGGACTCACCATCGCCGTCGGGCTCTTCGTGGACGGCGGCTTCGGGTGGCTCCTGACCGGGGCGATCCTCGCCGCGATCGCGCTCTTCTGGCTGCAGCTCTGGCAGCTGTGGAACGAGGCGAGGGGCACGGGCATCCGCATCCGCGAGACCGTGAGCTGGAGCACGGCGCCGCGCGTCGACGACTCGGCATCCCAGCCCGCCCACGACGTGATCGTGATCGAGGAGAGCCGCACGAAGGACTGAGCCGGCCGGTTTTGAGCGGGCTCCGGTTCATGGCAGAATAGATGTTTGTGCCGTGAACCGGTTCTGCCTCAGGGGAACCCGCGGACGCCTCGCGCGCCGCTCGGCACACACCCGTTCTTATTCCTTTGAATCATGCATCCGACCTGTGGCGAGTGCAGAGAGAGACGATCATGCAGATCCTCGACGCCGTCGACGCGGCTTCGCTCCGTTCCGACATCCCTGTCTTCCACCCCGGTGACACCGTCAAGGTGCACGTGAACATCACCGAGGGTTCGCGTTCGCGTATCCAGGTCTTCCAGGGCGTCGTCATCGGCCGCCAGGGCGATGGTGTGCGCGAGACGTTCACCGTTCGCAAGATCAGCTTCCAGGTGGGCGTGGAGCGCACCTTCCCGGTGCACTCGCCGGTGATCGACCACATCGAGGTCGTCACCCGCGGTGACGTGCGCCGCGCCAAGCTGTACTACCTGCGCAACCTGCGCGGCAAGAAGGCGAAGATCAAGGAGAAGCGCGACAACTGACGCGCAGCTCTTCCGCAGAACCCCGAGACACTCCCGTCTCGGGGTTCTGTCGTCTGCACGTCCGTGTGCGAACCTTGTAGATGCCGCCGTCGCGCGGCGAATCAGACGAAGAGAGTCCATATGACATCCGACGCCGCCGAATCCGCGGAGAAGCCGACGCGGCGGCGAGGACCCTGGGTCTTCCTTCGCGACGTGCTCGTGATCATCGTCATCGCGGCGCTGGTGTCGTTCGTCGTCAAGACCTTCGTGGTGCGCTCGTTCTACATCCCCTCCGGGTCGATGGAGCGCACCCTGCTGATCAACGACCGGATCCTCGTCGACGAGCTGACCCCGCGCTGGAGCGGATACGACCACGGCGACGTGGTGGTGTTCAAGGACCCGGGCGGATGGCTCCCGCCGGCCCCGCAGACACCGGCGCGCCCCTTCCTCGTCGAGGCGGCGGACTGGGTGCTCACCTTCGTGGGCCTGTCGACCACCGATGCCCAGGACCACCTCGTCAAGCGCGTCATCGGCCTCCCCGGCGATCACGTGGTGTGCTGCAACGCCCTGGGCCAGATCACCATCAACGGCTCGCCGATCGATGAGCTCTCCTACCTGAACCTCCCCGGCGGTGACACCGCGGCATCCGACGTCGACTTCGACGTGACCGTGCCGGCGAACTCGCTGTGGGTGATGGGCGACAACCGCGACCGCTCGCAGGACTCGCGCGCGCACCAGGACCTTCCCGGTGGCGGGTTCGTGCCGCTCGGCGACGTCGTGGGCCGTGCGTTCCTGACGACGTGGCCGCTGGACCGCTTCGGCCTCATCGACACCCACGATGAGGTGTTCCGCTCGATCCCGGGACCGAAGAAGTGACCGTCGTCGCGCCCACGCTCCGTCTGGAGCGCCGGCTGCTGCGCGACGAGGAGTTCGACCTGATCATCGCGCTCGACGAGGTCGGGCGCGGAGCGCTGGCGGGTCCCGTCGCGGTCGGAGCGGCGGTGATCGATGCCGCCGGATCCCGCCGGCGCGTTCCCGAGGGCCTGCGCGACTCCAAGCTGATCACCGAGAGGCGGCGACCCGGTATGGCATCGCGCGCCGCCGAGTGGGTGCAGGCCTCCGCCGTCGGCTGGGCGAGCGCCTCCGAGATCGACGAGGTCGGGATCATGCGCGCCCTGGGGCTGGCCGCATCTCGCGCGGTGCAGGGCGTCGTCGATCAGGGCGCTGCGCTGGAGCGGGCCCTGGTGATCCTGGACGGGAACCACGACTACGTCTCCCGGGTGCACCCGGCGCGGCTGACCGTGCGCACCATCGTGAAGGGCGATCGCGACTGCGCATCGGTCTCAGCGGCATCCGTGATCGCGAAGGTCGCCCGGGACGCGCTGATGACGGATCTGCACCCCGAGCATCCCGCCTACCAGTGGGACCGCAACAAGGGCTACGCGAGCCCCGAGCATCGCGCGGCGATCCGGGAGCAGGGCCTGTCACCGCTGCACAGGTCGTCGTGGGCGATCGCCGACGCCCCGACGCTCTTCTAGCGCGCACTCTCTCCTAGGATGGAAGCATCATGGATGAGGATTCCTTCGACGACTACGACCGCGAGCTCGAGCTCGCGCTGTTCCGCGAGTACCGTGACGTCGTCGCGCAGTTCCAGTACGTCGTGGAGACCGAGCGGCGCTTCTACCTCGCCAACGAGGTGAACGTCGTCCGTCGCGACACCGAGAACGACTTCTACTTCGAGATCTCGATGACCGACGTGTGGGTGTGGGACATCTACCGCGCCGACCGCTTCGTGAAGGCCGTGCGGGTGCTGACGTTCAAGGACGTCAACGTCGAGGAGCTGCAGCGCCGCGAGTTCGAGCTGCCCGACGAGCTCTCGCTCGACGGCAAGTGATCCCACTGGTTTCCACATTCGGCTGACTTCTGCGGGTTGTGCACAGCCGCCGTGATTCCGGAGCTCCGGCGTCGGCACGCCCCGTCAGGCTGTCGTCATGGCAGCGAAAGACGAACTCGGGCGCGCGGGCGAAGAGCGCGCGACGCAGCACCTCCGTTCGCGGGGATACGCCATCCTCGACCGCAACTGGCGGTGCGAGCAGGGTGAGATCGACATCGTCGCGTTCCGTGACGATCGGCTGTGCATCGTCGAGGTGAAGACCCGCCGATCCGAGCTCTACGGGCATCCGTTCGACGCGATCGACGAGCGCAAGCGGCGACGGCTGTGGCGGCTGGCGTTCGCCTGGGCCGCAGCGCACCCGGATGCCGCACGACGTCGTGAGATCCGCCTGGAGGCCATCGGCCTGGTCGGAGCGGATGCCTCGACCGCCCGGCTCGAGCACCTCGTGGACATCCTGTGAGCACGGCGCGAACCTGGGCGGTCGCCCTGACGGGCGTGGACGGGCACATGGTCGAGGTCGAGGCCGACTTCACCGCGCAGACGCCCGAGTTCCGGATCATCGGGCTGCCGGACAAGGCGCTCGGTGAGGCGGTGCAGCGGGTTCGCAATGCCTCGAGCAATGCCGGACTCGACGTGCCGCGACGCCGGCTCACCGTGAACCTGTCACCCGCCAGCCTGCCGAAGCACGGTTCGGGCTTCGACCTCAGCATCGCGGTCGCCACCGCCGCCGCCGGCGGTGCGCTTCCCGCCGAGGCGATCCGCTCCACCGTGCACATCGGCGAGCTGGGCCTGGACGGCAGGCTGCGCCCGGTGCCCGGAGTGCTGCCCTCCGTGTACGCCGCGGCGCGCGCGGGCTTCGGCCGCGTCGTCGTGCCGCATGCGAACGCCGCCGAGGCGGCACTCGTCCCCGACATCGAGGTGCGGGCGGCGGCATCCCTGGCCGAGGTGGCGGCGATGCACGGAGCCGAGGTCGAGGTGCCGGAGGTCGACGCGGTCGAGATGCCGGTGTCCGCACCGGCCGATGCGGATCGTCTGGATCTCGCCGACGTGATCGGGCAGGACGAGGCGGTCGACGCGCTCGTCACCGCCGCCGCCGGCGGGCATCACCTCATGCTCAGCGGGCCCCCGGGCGCGGGAAAGACCATGCTCGCCCGGCGGCTGCCCGGCATCCTGCCTCTGCTGCGGGAGGAGGAGGCGCTGGAGGTCGCGGCGATCCGTTCGCTGGCGGGGGAGCCGATCACGCACCTCGATCCCGTCGTCCCGTTCGTGGCGCCGCACCACAGCGCGTCCCCAGCGGCGCTCGTGGGCGGGGGCACGCGCGTCGCACGGCCCGGCGCCATCGTCCGCGCTCACCGCGGCGTGCTGTTCCTGGACGAGACGCCCGAGTTCCAGCGGGTCGCCCTGGACGCGCTGCGACAGCCGCTGGAGTCCGGCCGCATCGAGGTGCACCGCGCCGGCTTCACCGCGAGCTATCCCGCGCGGTTCCAGCTGGTGCTGGCGATGAACCCCTGCCCGTGCGGCAACTACGGCGTCCGCGGTGCGGAGTGCACCTGCCCGCCCATGGCGATCCGGCGCTATGCGGGGAGGCTCTCCGGGCCGCTCCGCGATCGCATCGACATCGATCTTCAGGTGGCGCGCGTCGCCGCCTCGCGAGCGACCTCCGGAGAGGCGTCGGAGCTCACTTCGGCTCTGGCGCGCGTCAGGGTGGTGGCCGCGAGGGACGCTGCAGCCGAACGGCTTCGCGGCACTCCCTGGCGCGTGAACGGCGAGGTGCCGGGGGAGCGGCTGCGGGTCGGGGCGCTGCGCCTGCCGGTGAAGGTGCGGGCACCACTGGATCGTGCACTGGAGCGCGGGACGGTCACGCTCCGCGCGTACGACCGGGTGCTCCGCGTCGCGTGGACCATCGCGGACCTCGCCGGTGCGACGACGCCGGGCATCGACGAACTGGGACGGGCTCTGTTCCTGAAGAAGGGGTTGCTGGCATGAGGACGAAGACGAATCGGATGCTGGACGATGCGAGGCTGCTGCCCGCCGCCGAGCGGCTGCGGCCGGATGCGGATCCTCACGAGGTCCTCGCGCGCGCGGCGTGGTCGGTTCTCGTCGAGCCGGGCGACGGAGCGGCCGGTGCACTGGTGGCGGCGCATGGGGCATCGGATGCGCTCGATCGCGCGTTGAGTCAGGACCGGATGCTGACACCGGGCGTGCTGGAGTCGCGGGAGTTCGCGGAGGCGCAGGCGCGGTGGCGCCCGCGAGCCCGTTCTCAGGCGGTCCTGGACGCGCTCACCTCCTGCGCCGAGGTCGGCGGTCGCGTACTCCTTCCCGGTGATCCCGAATGGCCCAGCGGACTCGACGATCTGGGACCGCACGCGCCGCTGCTGCTGTGGGTGCGCGGAGACATCGGCGCGCTGACGGCGCAGCCCGCCGTGGCGATGGTGGGGGCCCGGGCGGCGACGCCCTACGGAGAGGCGGTGGCCGGTGAGCTGGCGGGGGATCTGGCGGGCTCCGGCGTCGTGGTCGTCTCGGGCGGGGCGTACGGCATCGACGGCGCGTCGCATCGCGCAGCACTGGGCGTCGGCGGCACCACGATCGCGTTCCTCGCCGGAGGAGTCGACCGGGCCTATCCGATCGGCCATCAGCAGCTCTTCGATCGCATCCGGCGCGGCGGAGCGGTCGTCAGCGAGGTTCCCTGCGGCGGCGCACCCACCAAGTGGAGGTTTCTGCAGCGGAATCGCCTGATCGCCGCCACAGGACTCGCGACCGTCGTCGTGGAGGCCGGCTGGCGCAGCGGCACGCTGAATACCGCCGGGCACGCTGCAGCGCTCGGACGCCCCATCGGCGCGGTGCCCGGCCCGATCTCCTCCGCCGCCTCGGCGGGCTGTCATCGTCTGCTCCGCGAGTTCGACGCGATCTGCGTGACGAACGCGCAGGAGGTGCGTGAGCTCTGGGACGACCGCGTGCCCATCGCACCGCAGGCGGCACGAGCCGATCCGGACCGGATCCGCCTGACCGATGCGATGAGCAGCCGGACCGCCCGCGACGCCGATGACCTCGCGCGGCGCAGCGGACTGTCAGCGGAGCGCGTGAGGAGCCTGTTGGGACTCCTCGCTCTCGAGGGGAGCGCGGAGCAGACGCCGGATGGGTGGAAGCGGACCGCCTGAGGCTCGCGCATCGGCGGGGGAGCACGCCGGTGAGGCTGCGGCGCGGCATGCTGGATCCATGAGGTACACGCAGGCGGTGGAGGCGTTCATCGCGCACCTCGCGCAGGTGCGGAGGCTCTCGCCGGCGACCGTGCGCGCGTACCGTTCGGATCTCGCCGACCTGGGTAGAGCGGTCGGAGACGCCGACGTCACCGAGATGGACCTGGAGGCTCTCCGGGACTGGCTGTGGCAGGCGACCCAGCGGGGCGACGCCCGTTCCACGCTCGCGCGTCGCGCGGCCGCCGTGCGGTCGTTCTTCGGATGGGCCCACGACGCCCAGCTCGTGACCGTGGACCCGAGCCTGCGCCTGGTCACGCCCCGGCGGGCCAAGACCCTCCCCGTCGTCGCATCCGCCGACGGCATGCGCGAGCTGCTGGATGCGCAGCGCATCGCCGCATCCACGGGGGATCCGATCGCACTGCGGGATCACGCCATCCTCGAGCTGCTCTACGCCGCCGGCATTCGCGTCTCCGAGCTCTGCGGCGTCGACGTCGACGACCTGGACCTGCAGAGGCGGGTGGTGCGGGTGCTCGGCAAGGGGTCCAAGGAGCGGGTCGTGCCGTTCGGCGCACCTGCTGCGACCGCGCTCGGCGCGTTCCTCACCCGCGGACGGCCCGCGCTGCTCGCCCGCACCGAGTCACCCGGCCCCGCTCTCTTCCTCGGCGCACGCGGTGCGCGCATCGGGCCGCGCACGGTGTACGCGCTCGTCGCCCGCGTGCTCGGGCCCATCGTCGGCGCAGAGCATGTCGGTCCGCACGCCCTCCGGCACTCGGCGGCGACGCACCTGCTCGACGGCGGGGCCGACCTGCGCGCCGTGCAGGAGATCCTCGGACATGCGAGCCTCGGCACGACCCAGATCTACACGCACGTCTCGGCCGAGCGGCTCACCGCCACCTACCGCCTCGCGCATCCTCGGGCCTGACGCCGGAATCGCGCGGCGCGCGAAGGGTTCAGCCCTCGCAGCAGGGGAGCAGCACGGCACGAGGCGGCAGGCCGAAAAGCCCTCGCGGATTCACGTACCGCTTGTCGATGCGGACGCCGACATGCAGCGTCCTCGGGGCGACGTGCCCTCCTGAGGCCAGGATCCCCACCACGTCGCCCGCCAGCACGGCGTCACCCACTGCGAGATCCGACGACACGGGCTCCAGCGTGCTGATGTACCCGTCGCCGTGATCGATCGTGATCAGCGGCCGGTCGGCCACCGTCCCACGGAATGCCACGACGCCCGCTGCCGGGGCAAGCACCTCAATGCCCAGCGCCGCCATGACATCCATGCCTCGATGGCCGGGGCCGTACTCGTGCGCGGGTGCGCGGAACGGAGCGATCACCGTGCGCGGGCCCGTGACCGGCCAGCGCCAGGGGTAGCCGGGAGCCTCCTCCGCCGGCCCGCTGACCGCGCCGCGGGCCACATCGACGGGCGCCGTGGAACCGCTCGGTCGCGCCGCGTCGGCTGAGCCGGCCGCCGACGCCGGCGTCGGCGCGCCGAGAGCAGCCGTCGCGGATGCCGACGGACTGCCGCACAGCCCCATGACGACCGCGAGCACGACCGCGCGGCTCATCGCGACGCGACGACGGCGCCGCTCCGCGTCCGGATTCCCGCTGACCATCCGCCCACCCTGGCATGTGAGCCCGACGACGTCGTGCCCGATCCCCGGCAACCGTGCACAAGCCGCGGAATCGGTGCTGCTGTGCAGGGAGAGCGCACCGGTTCGCGCCGATGGTCCCGCGCGGCATCCTGTATGCTGGAGGGGCATCCCGCAATCGGGATGACTACGCGTGCCCAGAGCGACGTCGTCGAAAGACGGAGGTCGCGGCATCCACTCCCACAGGTCCCTCCTCAGCGAGGGCGGGTGTGCGCCGGGCGCCAGGACAGTCGATCATCTGATCGGCGCAACAACCTCAACGACGCGAGAGCGTCAGAACAAGGAGACGACCATGGCTGTGGTCACCATCCGCCAGCTGCTCGACAGCGGCGTGCACTTCGGACACCAGACCCGTCGGTGGAACCCGAAGGTGAAGCGCTTCATCCTCACCGAGCGCTCCGGCATCCACATCATCGACCTGCAGCAGTCGCTGTCGTACATCGACAAGGCCTACGACTTCGTCAAGGAGACCGTCGCCCGTGGCGGCACCATCCTCTTCGTCGGCACCAAGAAGCAGGCGCAGGAGGTCCTCGCGGAGCAGGCTGCCCGCGTCGGCCAGCCCTTCGTCAACCAGCGCTGGCTGGGTGGTCTGCTGACCAACTTCTCGACCATCGCGAAGCGCCTCGCCCGCATGAAGGAGCTCGAGGAGCTCGACTACGAGAACCCGGCCGCATCGGGCTTCACCAAGAAGGAGCTGCTGCTCAAGAAGCGCGAGCTCGACAAGCTGCACAAGTCGCTGGGCGGCATCCGCAACCTGTCGAAGACCCCGTCGGCCCTGTGGGTCGTCGACGCCAAGCGCGAGCACCTCGCCATCGACGAGGCCAAGAAGCTCGGCATCCCGGTGATCGGCATCCTCGACACCAACGCCGACCCGGACGACTTCCAGTACCCGATCCCCGGCAACGACGACGCCATCCGCTCGGTCTCGCTGCTGACGCGCATCATCGCCGACGCCGCCGCCGAGGGCCTGCAGCAGAAGCACAACCCCGAGGGCGACGCCGAGCCGCTCGCCGAGTGGGAGCAGGAGCTCCTGCAGGGTGACGCCGAGGCTCCCGCCGCCGAGGCCGCTGAGGTCGTCGAGGCTCCGGCCGCTGACGAGGCTCCGGCCGCCGAGGCCGCTGCCGACGCAGACGCCAAGTAAGCAACCAGCACACCACGCACAGACACGAAGCAAGGAGCCACCACACATGGCCAACTTCACCATCGCCGACATCAAGGCGCTGCGCGAGCAGCTCGGAACGGGAATGGTCGACACCAAGAAGGCGCTCGAGGAGGCTGACGGCGACGTCGAGAAGGCCACCGAGATCCTGCGTCTGAAGGGTGCCAAGGGCAACGCCAAGCGCGCCGACCGCTCGACCAGCGAGGGCCTGATCGCCGCTCGTGAGTCCGCCGGTGCCGTGACGCTGATCGAGCTCGCCTGCGAGACCGACTTCGTCGCCAAGAACGAGCGCTTCATCGCTCTGGCCGACAAGGTCGCCGACGCCGTCGCGGCTGTCGGTGCCGACTCGGTCGAGGCCGCTCTGGCCGCCCCCGCGGGCGCTCAGACCGTCGAGCAGCTCATCTCGGACGAGGCCGCGATCATCGGCGAGAAGGTCGAGCTGCGCAAGGTCCGCACCGTCAAGGGCGAGAACCTGTCGGTGTACATGCACCGCACCAGCAAGGACCTGCCCCCGCAGATCGGCGTCGCCGTCGCGTACTCCGGTACCGACGCGGAGACCGCTCGCTCGATCGCGCAGCACATCTCGTTCGCGAACCCCTCCTACCTGACGCGCGAGGATGTCCCCGCCGCCGACGTGGAGAAGGAGCGCGAGATCGTCACCGAGATCTCCCGCAACGAGGGCAAGCCTGAGGCCGCCCTGCCGAAGATCGTCGAGGGTCGCGTGACCGCGTACTTCAAGCAGGTCGCCCTGCTCGAGCAGGACTACGCGAAGGACAACAAGCTGTCCGTGAGCCAGGTCGCGAAGGATGCCGGTATCACCGTCACCGACTTCGCCCGGTTCAAGGTCGGCGCGTAACACCTCGGAAGGGGTTCGGATCCACACGATCCGAACCCCTTCTTCATGCCCTGAAGGCACTATCTTGAATCCGGACGAGAGGACCCACCCCATGACTGAACGCACCGGACGCCGTCGCGTCCTTCTCAAGCTCTCCGGCGAGGCCTTCGGCGGCGGATCGCTGGGTGTGAACCCCGACGTCGTCAGCGCCATCGCGCGCGACATCGCCGCGGCGGTCGACCGGGTCGAGATCGCCGTCGTCGTCGGCGGCGGCAACTTCTTCCGCGGTGCGGAGCTGAGCCAGCGCGGCATGGACCGCGGGCGCGCCGACTACATGGGCATGCTGGGCACGGTGATGAACGCCCTCGCCCTGCAGGACTTCCTCGAGCAGGCCGGCGCGCCGACGCGCGTGCAGTCCGCGATCCAGATGACCCAGGTCGCGGAGCCGTACATCCCGCTGCGCGCGGAGCGCCACATGGAGAAGGGCCGCGTCGTGATCTTCGGCGCCGGCGCGGGTCTCCCGTACTTCTCCACCGACACGGTCGCCGCGCAGCGTGCCCTCGAGATCGGCGCGCAGGAGGTCCTGGTCGCGAAGAACGGTGTGGATGCCATCTACACCGCCGACCCGAACAAGGACCCCGACGCGGAACGGATCGACCGCGTGACCTACCGCGACGCCCTGCAGCGCGGCCTGAAGGTCGTCGACTCCACCGCGTTCAGCCTCTGCATGGACAACGCCATGGACATGCGCGTGTTCGGCATGGAGCCGGCCGGCAACGTCACCCGCGCCCTGCTGGGCGAGCCGATCGGCACGCTCGTCACGGCCTGAGGCCTTTCCTCCACGGACCGCCGAGGCGTGCCGGATAGAATCTTCTGAAACCCCCGAACCTAAGGAGCCCCCGTGATCGCGGATGTCCTCGCTGAAACCACCGGACGCATGACCCGCGCGGTCGATGCCGCCAAGGAGGACTTCGCCACGGTCCGCACCGGGCGTGCCAACCCGCAGATGTTCCAGAAGGTGCTGGTCGACTACTACGGCACGCCGACGCCGCTGGCGCAGCTCGCGTCGCTCGCGAACCCCGAGGCTCGCTCGCTGATCGTCACCCCGTACGACAAGTCCGCGCTCAAGGCCATCGAGCAGGCCATCCGCGACATGCCGAACCTGGGTGCGAACCCCAGCAACGACGGCAACATCGTCCGCGTCACCATGCCCGAGCTCACCCAGGAGCGCCGCAAGGAGTACGTGAAGCTCGTGCGTACCAAGGGTGAGGACGCCAAGGTCCGCATCCGAGGCATCCGTCGCAAGGCGAAGGACGAGATGGACGCGCTCAAGGCCGAGGTCGGCGAGGACGAGATCGCACGCGGCGAGAAGGAGCTGGACGCTCTGACGCGCCAGTACGTCGACGCCATCGACGAGGCCCTCAAGCGCAAAGAGGCCGAGCTCCTCGAGGTCTGATCGGCATGTCCGGCGAGAATCACTCCGAGGAACCGCGGCCCGGGACTGCCGGGTCGCAGGAACCGGATGCGGCGTCGTCCGCGGGGCTGCCGGCGGCATCCGGGAACGAGGATGCCGCCACCCCCGCGCGCGGCACGCGCCGGGTGGACGGCGATGTTCCGGTGACGGCCGTGCCGCTGTCGGATGCGGCGTTCCCGGAGTTCGACGCCGCCCGCGTTCCGCCGCGCCCCCCGCTGCCTGCGGCGGAACCCGATCCGCACGCGGGTCCGCTGTCGACCGCCGATCACAGCGCGATCCGCGAGCAGTGGCGGGCCAGGCGCGACGAGATCGAGTCGCACGTGTCGCAGGCGCGCGACCAGCTGGAGACGCACGTCTCGCAGGCGCGTGACCACTTCGACCAGGCCAACGAGCGCATCAAGCAGCGCACCGGGCGCGACCTGATCCTCGCGATCGTGATCGGCGTGGCCTTCGGCGCCGCACTGGTGGCATCGCTGCTGTTCATCAAGTGGCTCTTCGTGCCGATCGCGCTGGCCGCAGGCCTGCTGGGCACCTACGAGCTCTCCCGCGCGCTGCGCGCCGGTGGCCGGCGGGTCGACGTCGTTCCGCAGCTGATCGCGGCGACGGGCGTGCTGCTGGCCGGAGCGTCCGGGGAGTTCTGGATCAGCTGGGTGGTGCTCATCGTCGCCGTGTCGTTCATCGCCGTGTGGCGGATGATCGCGCAGATGGTCGTCAAGGACGGCCGCACCTACGGAGACGTCCTGTCCGATGTCGTGGTCGGCGCGTTCGTGCAGGTCTATGTGCCCTTCCTCACCTCGATCGCGATCATGCTGCTCTTCCGGGAGAACGGGCAGTGGTGGGTGCTCTCCTTCGTGGCGATCGCCGTCTCAGCCGACACCTGCGCCTACGCGGCCGGTCTCGCCTTCGGGAAGCATCCGATGGCGCCGAGGATCAGCCCCAAGAAGACCTGGGAGGGCTTCGGCGGGGCGGTGCTCGGATCCCTGATCGCCGGTGTGCTGCTGGCGACCTATCTTCTGCACCTGCAGTGGTGGTGCGGTCTCGTCCTGGGCGCCGTGATCCTGCTCTCCGCCACGCTCGGCGACCTCGGGGAGTCTATGCTCAAGCGCGATCTCGGCATCAAGGACATGAGCTCCTGGCTGCCTGGCCACGGCGGTCTGCTCGACCGGCTGGACAGCATCCTGCCGTCGACGATCCCCGCACTCGCCCTCTCATTCCTGCTCGCTCCGTGGATGGTCTCGTGATGTCTGATTCTGATCTGGATGTGTTCGACGGCGATGACGAGGCCGCCCCTCCGGCGTTCCCGCTCACGTCGGGGCGCACACGCGGTTATCACCGGGCGGCCGTGGACGCGTTCCTCGACGCCGCCCGCGGCGCGTTCGAGGACGACCGGAAGGACTTCGGAGCCGAGGACGTGCGCGCCGCCTCCTTCCCGCTGGTCCGGCACGGCTACGAGATCGCAGCGGTGGATGCCGCGCTGGGACGCGTCGAGGATGCGTTCGCCGCGCGCACCCGGGAGCGCGCCGTGCGCTCGCTGGGGGTCACCGAGTGGGTCGCGAGGGCCCGTGAGGACGCGCAGCGCATCCTCGATCACCTCGCGCGCCCTGCGCACCACCGGTTCGCGCGTACGGGGCGGCTCACCTTCGGGTACCGCGTCGACGAGGTGGATCATGTCGCCGACCGCATCAGCGGATTCCTGCGCGACGGCGACCCCCTCACGGTGGAGCAGGTTCGCGGCGCGGCGTTCCGGATGCAGCGCGGGGGATACCGCGAGGAGCAGGTGGACGCACTGCTCGATGCCACCGTGGAAGTGATGCTTGCGGTCCGCTGATCTGCCGCCACGCGGCGAACTCTCATGGACGTCTCAGGGAGTTCTGCGTAGACTGACCACCATCGTGACTCCCGATAACGAATCGATATCGAACCCGACGCGCCCGAACGCGTCCGGTTCGACGCAGAAGACTCCCTGGCGACGACGGCTCAGTGCCGTCGGCGCGGGCCTCGCGGTCGTCGGCGTCTCCGCCGCACTGCTGGCACCCACAGGGACGGCCATCGCCGATCCGAGCACTGCGGCCGACGCGGCGGTGACGACGTTCTCCCTCGCCTCCGAGGACACGCAGAACATCACCGTCACGGTCGAGGGCGCGACCATCCAGCCCGTCGATCGCGGCGCGTTCGAGGTGTACGTCAAGCCGAAGCCGACCCCCAAGCCCACGGTCGCCTCGGCGCCCGCGAAGAGCGGCGGCGGCGGCGGTGGTGCAGCACGCCCGAAGTACACCGGCGGCGGCACCAAGGAGGAGTGGATGGCTGCGGCGGGGATCTCCCCGAGCGACTATCCCTACGTGGACTACATCGTCTCGCGGGAGAGCGGCTGGAACCCGAACGCGACCAACAGGTCCTCCGGGGCCTGTGGTCTCGTGCAGGCGCTGCCCTGCAGCAAGGTCCCCGGAAACGGCTACAACCCGGTGGACAACCTGCGCTGGGGCACCGGCTACGCGACGGGCCGTTACGGCAGCTGGGCGGGCGCCTACGCGTTCTGGACCCGCAACCACTGGTGGTAGACCGGAGGAATGGCACGATCCCACCGGCGGCGCACTGACCGCTCCCGCGCAGACGAGTCCTTCGACCGCCTCCTGGCGGGCTGGAAGCGCACCGAGAGCCGTCGCGGTCAGGAATGGACCGTGCAGCCCGTGTCGGGCGCATCGGCCGTCAAGGAATACGTCTGCCCGGGCTGCGGACGCAGCATCCCGCCGGGCACCGCGCATCTGGTCGCCTGGCGTGCGGACGGCGTGATGGGCGACTCGGCCGATCTCGCCGCACGTCGCCACTGGCACACGCACTGCTGGAGGATCGGATGACCTTCGAGATCCGCGGGCCCGTCCTGCTGCCTGCTGAGCGCACCGACGTCGAGCTGTCCACGGCGGACGACCTGACACTGGTCGGTGAGCTCTCGATGCCGTTGGACCGTCCACCTGTGGCGACGCTGGTGACGCTGCATCCGCTCCCCACGGCCGGCGGATGCATGGACACCCACATCCTGCGCAAGGCGGCGGCCCGTCTGCCCGCCCAGGCGGGGATGGCCGTGCTGCGCTTCAACACCCGCGGAACGTCGTCGCCCCGAGGCAGAAGCGAGGGCGCATTCGACGGGGGAGAGGCCGAGCAGTTCGATGTGGCCGCGGCGATGGACTTCGTCCGCGAGCGCGGGCTGCCCCGGCCCTGGCTGGTCGGCTGGTCCTTCGGCACCGAGCTCGCGCTCAAGTACGGCCGAGACCACGATGTCGAGGGCGCCATCCTGCTCTCCCCGCCGCTGCACCGCGCGACTGATGCCGACCTGTCGGCGTGGCGGGGCGACCGGCGCGAGCTGGTCGTGCTGGTTCCCGAGCTGGACGACTACCTGCGTCCCGACGAGGCCCGCGTGCGCTTCGGGCTGGTACCGCACGCCCGGCTCATCGCGGTCGACGGCGGGCGGCACCTGTGGGTCGGCGAGAGCCAGACCAGGCGGGTGCTGACCGAGATCGTCGCAGCCGTGAACCCCGACGCGCTGCCGCTGGCGACGGTCTGGGACGCCTGAGGGTCAGCGCTCGTTCATGCGCGGGATCAGCACCTGCCGGTAGATGATCAGGATGCTGGCCGCGACGGGGATCGCGATGAGCGCCCCGAGCAGGCCCAGCAGCGCACCACCGGACAGCGCCGCGATGACGACCACGGCGCCGGGCACGGCCACCGCGCGGCTCATGATGCGCGGGGCGATGAAGTACGCCTCGATCTGCATGTAGATCAGGTAGTAGATCGCCGCCGCGAGTGCGGTGGCGGGGGAGCCGACCCCCGGGATCAGGCAGGCGAGCACGATCAGGGTCGAGCCCGTGAGCGTGCCCACCAGCGGGATCAGCGAGAAGAAGAACGCCACCACGGCGAGCACCGCCGTGAAGGGCGCGTTGATGATGGAGAGGTAGATCGAGCTCAGGATGCCGTTGATCACACCGAGCGTGACCTGACCCATCACGTAGTGCCCGACGGAGTCGGTGATCTGGTCGGCGATGTCGATGAACCGCTCCCGGCGCGACGCCGGGACGAGCTGGTACACCGCGCGCTTGAGCGATGGGGTGGACGCGGTCAGGTAGATCGTGAGCACGAGCACGATGAACGCGCCGAACAGGCCGGTCAGCACGGCGCCGCCGACGATCAGCACGCCCTGTCCGATCGAGCCGCCCCACTCGGTGACGTTCTTGGCCCAGTCCTCCTTGGACAGCCAGTCCTCGACGTAGGCGAAGACGTCGTTCACACGCAGGTTCGGGAATGTGTCCGTCATCCAGTCCTTGAGGTTCTGGATCGTCTGGTCGCCGTTCACGATGAGGTCGGTGATCTTCGTGACCAGCTGGGAGATCTGCTCGATGACGACGGGCAGGATGATCAGCACGATCGCGGTGAACACGCCGAGCACGGCGACGATCGTGGTGAGCACGGATGCCCAGCGGGGCATGCCCCTGCGCTCCAGGAACGACACCAGCGGGTCCAGGCCCAGGCTGAGGAACAGCGCCGTGCCGATGTAGAGCAGCACCGTCGACAGCATCTGCACGCTGGTGAGCAGCATGATTCCCAGGCCCACGCCGAGCGTGGCCACCAGAGCGGTGCGGAAAGGGCTGTGGATCTTCATCGTTCTCCCGGTCGGATGCGAGCAAGCCTAATCGCCTGCGATCCGCAAGCCGTCCACGACGGGCCGATGTGCTCGTGGGCAATGCTCAGGTGCTTTCGATAGTCTGGAACGTCGAGCGGGGACCCCTGGAACGCGTCCGGGGTCACGTAAGGAGTTGATTCGTGCGATTCGTATGGGCCGTCGTGGCCTTCGTGCTGGCCACGGTTCTCATCGGAGCGGGAATCGCTCAGCGGACCATCTTCATGGGACCGACCGAGCAGCGGATGGAGCTGACGGTCGATCAGCCCACTCCGTACGTGCTCGTCGATGCCGACGTGCTGCGTGCCCACACCGGTCTGCAGACGCTGCTGGTGCGCGGCAGGGGCGACGTCTTCGTGGCCTACGCCCGCACCGACGACATGAAGTCGTGGCTGTCCGACACCGCCTACGACCACGTGTCCCTGACCAAGTCGGGGAAGCCGAAGACGGCGCACGTCGAGGCGGAGCAGCCGCCCGCAGACGGCGGTGAGACGTCCGGCCGCTCGCCGGTCGGCTCGGACCTCTGGCTCGACTCGTTCGCAGACAAGGACTCGCTGGTCGCGAACCTGCAGCTGACCAAGGGCAACAGCGTGCTGATCGCCCGCGACGGCGTCAAGCCGGCACCGACCGACATCCTCGTCTCCTGGGCGCTGGACACGCGCACACCGTGGGCGGGTCCGCTGATGGCCGCCGGCGGCCTGCTGCTGGCGGTCGGCATCGTGCTGTACATCCTCGGCATCCGTCACCAGCGGCGCGGACGCGGTCCGCGCCGCAAGGGCCCGGGGCCGCTGCCCGAGACGCAGCCGATCACGATGCCCGAGCGCGCCGAGATCGATCAGCCCGGAGACGCGGGCACCGCTCAGCGGACCATGACGCCGGCGCGTCGCCGCCTGGCGATCGCGCTGCCGGCTCTCGCGCTGACCGGGCTGCTCGCCACCGGATGCACGGCCGACTCCTGGCCGCAGTTCGGCGGTGACGCGCCCTCGCCGACGCCGTCGCCCAGCGTCGTCGCGCCGGAGAATCAGAAGCAGCCCGTGGTCACCGACAAGCAGGGCCAGCGGATCGTCGCCGACGTCGCCTCGACGCTGACCAAGGCCGACACCGACCTGGACGAGAAGCTCGCGGAGACGCGCCTCACCGGAGCCGCGCTCGACGCCCGTCGGCTGGAGTACCAGCTGCGCGGGAAGATCGAGGGCCGCGAAGGCGCCCTCGTGACGCCGCTGGTCAAGGTGAAGATCCTGCTCCCCGAGGCGACGGAGGGGTGGCCGCGCACCGTGCTCGCGCTGACCGTGGACGAGAAGGACGCCAAGAAGCCCCCGGTGCTCCTGACCATGGTGCAGAGCGACCCGTGGGCCAACTACCGGGTCACCTCGATGGCCGACATGCTCGCCAAGAGCACCTTCCCGAACGTGGCGCCTGCATGGCTCGGCACCACCCGCGTCCCGGCCGAGTCGGCATTCCTGTCGCTGCCCCCGTCGGAGCTCGCCGGTGCGTTCTCCGACTTCGTGGACGCCGATGACAAGAGCCAGTACGCCGGCGACTTCGACGAGGCCTCCAAGGAGTTCGCGAAGTCGGTCCGGGACAGCCGTGCCGCGCTGGTGAAGAAGGCCGCGGATGCCGGTGCCGGTGCGACCTCGAGCGCCGCCTTCAAGATGGCGGCATCCGACAACGAGCCGTTGTCGCTGGCGACTCTGGACAGCGGTGCGGTGGTCAGCGTGAGCGTCACCGACACGCAGACGATCACCCCGACGAACCCCGACGCGGTGATCCGCTTCGGCTCCGACGCGACGGCGGTGGCTCTGACCGGCGTGTCCGAGTCCGCGAAGGGCTACACGACGACGTACGGCATCCAGCTGTTCTTCGCCGTGCCAGCGCAGGGCTCCAACGAGCAGATCCGTCTGCTCGCCTACAAGCAGGACCTTCTCAGTGTGCAGGTGATCAAGTGACCGAAATCTCCGCTGCCGCCCTCCGCGGCGCCGTCGACCTCTCCTCGCTGCGCGGCCGTGTAGCCCAGCCCGCCACCGCACCGGAAGGGGCCGCGCCGGCGGCGTCCGGCGGCGTCGTCGTCGATGTGACTGACGCGAGCTTCGGCGAGATCCTCGAGCTCTCGCGGTCTGTGCCCGTGGTCGTCGATCTGTGGGCGGAGTGGTGCGGGCCGTGCAAGCAGCTCAGCCCCATCATCGAGAAGGTGACCAGGGAGCAGGGCGGCCGGGTCGTGCTGCCCAAGGTCGACGTCGACGCCAACCCGCAGATCGCGCAGGCGTTCCGCGCGCAGTCCATCCCGCTGGTCGTGGCACTCATCGGCGGCCAGCCGGTGCCGATGTTCACGGGTGCGGTGCCTGAGGAGCAGGTGCGCGAGGTGTTCGCGAAGCTGCTCGAGGTCGCCGCGCAGAACGGCGTGACCGGAAGCGTCCCGACGGACGGCGAGGAGCCGGCCGCCGAGCCCGAGGAGGCGCCGCTTCCCCCGCTGCACGCCGAGGCGTTCGCCGCGATCGAGGCCGGCGACTACGCGCGCGCCATCCAGGCGTATCAGCATGCGCTGGCTGAGAACCCCCGCGACGAGGACGCCAAGGCCGGGCTCGGCCAGGTGCGTCTGCTGGATCGTGTGCAGGGTCTCGACCTGCAGCAGGTGCGCGAGGCCGCCGCGGCCGCTCCGCTCGACGTCGAGGCGCAGTTCCGCGTCGCCGACCTGGACCTCGCCGGAGGGCACGTCGAGGATGCGTTCTCCCGCCTGCTGGACCTGTTCAGCGCGGTGGACTCCGACCAGCGCACGCTGGTGCGCGAGCGCCTCGTGGAGCTGTTCGATCTGATCGGCGCTGCGGATCCGCGCGTCGCCGCCGCGCGGACCCGCCTGGCGTCGCTGCTGTTCTGAGGCTCTGAGGCTCTGAGGCTCTGAGGTCAGGCGGGCCGCGAGCGGTCAGTCGTGGCTGACCGTCGGGATGTGCGGGTCGGCCTGGTAGCGGAACCAGATCGTCGACAGCGCCGGCAGCGTGACCGTCGCGATCGCCGGTGCGTCGTCGGTCTCGCAGTGCGCATGGATCATCCCGAGGTTGCCCGCATCCGAGCCGCCGTACTCGGCGGCATCCGTGTTGAGCACCTCGACCCAGGTTCCCTCGCAGGAGAGCTGCAGCCGGTACCCCGTGCGGGTCACCCCCGCGAAGTTCGTCACCACCACCAGTCGTCCACCGTGCGCGTCGTGCCGCTCGAAGGCGACCACGCTGGGGTCCCAGCTCGGTGCGCCGAGACGGTGGAACGCCCTGCTGTCGTTGTCGCGCTCCCACAGCGGGGCCTGACGACGGTACACCGCGTTCATGGCGCTGACGAAGTGCTGCAGCTGGGCGTGCGCGGGCTGGTCGAGCAGCCACCAGTCGAGCTCGCGGTCGACCGACCATTCGCCGATCTGACCGAACTCCTGGCCCATGAACAGCAGCTTCTTGCCGGGATGTCCCCACATGTAGGCGAGGTACGCGCGCACGTTCGCCAGCTTGTGGTGGTGGTCACCGGGCATCCGCGACACCAGCGTGCCCTTGCCGTGCACCACCTCGTCATGGCTGATGGGCAGCACGTAGTTCTCGCCGAAGCTGTACACGAACGAGAACGTGATCTCGCCCTCGTGGTGGGAGCGGTACATCGGGTCGCGCTTCATGTACTGCAGCGAGTCGTTCATCCAGCCCATGTTCCACTTGAAGCCGAAACCGAGGCCGGCGGCGGAGGTGGGCGCGGTCACGCCGGGGAAGGCGGTGGACTCCTCGGCGATCATGACGATGCCCGGGTGCAGCCGGTATGCGGTGGCGTTGACCTCCTGCAGGAACCGGATGGCCTCGAGGTTCTCCCGGCCGCCGTGCACGTTGGGCTCCCACTCGCCGTCCTTGCGCGAGTAGTCGAGGTACAGCATCGAGGCGACCGCGTCCACGCGCAGGCCGTCGACGTGGAACTCGCTGAGCCAGTACAGCGCGTTCGCGACCAGGAAGTTGCGCACCTCGTTGCGGCCGTAGTCGAAGATCAGCGTTCCCCAGTCCTGGTGCTCGCCGCGCCGCGGGTCCGGGTGCTCGTACAGCGGCCGGCCATCGAACCGCGCGAGCGCGAAGTCGTCCTTGGGGAAGTGGCCGGGCACCCAGTCCAGGATCACGCCGATGCCGGCCTGGTGCAGCCGGTCGATCAGGTACCGAAGGTCGTCGGGGGAGCCGTACCGGCTGGTCGGGGCGTAGTAGCCGCTGACCTGATAGCCCCACGAGCCGCCGAACGGGTGCTCCGCGACGGGCATCAGCTCCACATGCGTGAAGCCGGTCGCGATGACGTGCTCGATGAGTTCATCGGCGATCTCGCGGTACCCGAGGCCCTCGCGCCAGGAGCCCAGATGCAGCTCGTACACCGACATCGGCTGCGCCACCGCGTGCGTCGCCGCCCGGCGCGTCATCCATGCGCCGTCCGCCCAGGTGTACGCGCTCTGCGTCACGACGGATGCCGTGGCGGGCGGTACCTCGGCGGCCTGCGCCATCGGATCGGCCTTGAGGATCCAGCGGTCGTCCGGGGTGAGGATCTCATACTTGTAGCGGCTGCCCACGGAGACATCCGGGATGAACAGCTCCCAGACGCCGCTGGCGCCCATCGACCGCATCGCGTGGCCCGTGCCGTTCCAGGAGTTCCAGTCTCCGCAGACCCGCACAGCCTTGGCATCCGGGGCCCATACGGCGAAGTCCACGCCGGTCTCGCCGTCGAGCACGCGCGGATGCGCGCCCAGCACCTGCCAGAGCCGCTCGTGCCTCCCCTCGGCGATCAGGTGCAGGTCCATCTCACCCAGCGCGGACAGATGCCGGTACGGGTCCCCGGCGATGATCTCGTTCTGCCCCGCGTACACGGTGGCGATGCGGTACGCCGACGGAGGACCGGCATGACGGCCCTCCCAGATGCCGCGTGCGACATGCTCGAGCGGGAGCCGGTCGCCGTCGAGGAAGACGGCGGTGACGGACTCCGCGAGCGGTCTGCGCGTGCGGATGATCGTGACGGTGCGCCCGGCCGCATCCGTGCTCGGATGCGCGCCGAGGAGCATGTGGGGGTTGTGGTGCGCGCCGTCGGCGGCCTTCTCCCACTGCTCGGATACGGAGACGTCCTCGATGTAGCTCATGATCGCTCCTTCACCCTCAGGATGTGCACCGGCTCGGCGAAGGCGTCGAGCCGCACGTAGTTGTGGTCGTTCCAGCTCCACACAGCTCCTGTGAGGAGATCCTCCACCTCGAACCCGTCACCCGGCTGAACGCCCCAGATGCGCGTGTCGAGGTGCACGGTCGTCTCACGGACGGAGTGCGGGTCCAGGTTGGCGACGACGATCAGCGTGTCGTCGTGGCCGGTGCCCGTGAACGCGGCGTCCAGATGCTTGGAGTACACCAGCACCGCGTCGTCATCGCTCCAGTGGAAGGAGATGTTGCGAAGCTGCCCGAGAGCGGGATGCTCGGCGCGGATCGCATTCAGCCGGCGCAGCAGCGGCGCCAGCGACTCGCCGCGCTGCTCGGCGCCGTCCCAGTCGCGGAACTTGAACTCGTACTTCTCGTTGTCGATGTTCTCCTCGGAGCCCGGCCGGGCGACGTTCTCGATGAGCTCGTAGCCGGCGTAGACGCCCCAGGTGGGAGCCGCGGTCGCGGCGATGCAGGCGCGGATGCGATACGCCGCGCGCCCGCCGTACTGCAGGTACTCGGTGAGGATGTCGTGGGTGTTCACGAACAGGTTGGGCCGCATGTAGTCGCTGGTCTCCTGCGACACGCTGGTGAGGAACTCCTCGAGTTCGGCCTTGGTGTTGCGCCAGGTGAAGTAGGAGTAGCTCTGCTGGAAGCCGACCGCGGCGAGCGCGCGCATGACCGCCGGGCGGGTGAACGCCTCGGCGAGGAACACGACGCCGGGATCCTTCGCGTTGACCTGTGCGATCAGCCACTCCCAGAACTGCAGCGGCTTGGTGTGCGGGTTGTCCACGCGGAAGATCCGCACGCCCAGGCCGACCCAGTGCATGACGACCCGCAGCATCTCGGCGTAGATGCCCTCGGGGTCGTTGTCGAAGTTCAGCGGATAGATGTCCTGGTACTTCTTGGGCGGGTTCTCGGCGTACGCGATGGTGCCGTCAGGGAGCGTGGTGAACCACTCCGGATGCTCGGCGACCCAGGGATGGTCTGGGGATGCCTGCAGCGCGAGATCCAGGGCGACCTCGAGGCCCTGCTTCTGGGCCGCGCGCAGCAGCGCTGTGAAATCCTTCTCGGTGCCGAGCTCGGGATGCAGTGCGTCGTGCCCGCCGTCGGGGGATCCGATCGCGTAGGGCGAGCCGGGGTCGCCGGGCTCGGTGGTCAGGGTGTTGTTGCGTCCCTTGCGGTTGGTCTCGCCGATCGGATGCACGGGCACCAGGTACAGCACGTCGAAGCCCATCCCCGCGACGCCGGGCAGGCGCTTGATCGCGGAACGGAAGGTGCCGCTCTTGACCGTGCCGTCCTTGCGGCGGACGGCGCCCTCGGAGCGCGGGAAGAACTCGTACCAGGAGCCCACGCCCGCGCGGGCGCGCTCGACCGTCAGCTCGAGCCAGTCGGTCACGGAGCCGAGCGACGCCATCGGACGGTCCGCGAAGGCCGCAGCGAGCGCGGGGTCCGTCGACACCGCGGTCAGCTCACCGGCATCCGCTCCCTTCAGCCGCTTCACGGCGGCACGCAGCCGGGTGCGCTCGGCCGCGGGGCGATCCTTCTCGGCCGCGGCGGAGGTCAGCAGCGTCGCGCCGAGAGCGCTCATGACCGCGATGTCGACTCCGGCCTCCGCCTTGACGGATGCCGCGTGCGCCCAGGTGGCGAAGTCGTCCGCGAAGCCTTCGAAGCGGTACCGCCACGAGCCCTCGACGTCGAGGGCGATGTCCGCGATCCAGCGGTCGGTGCCGTCCTGACGTGCGGTGAGCCGGTGCAGGGACTCGCCGCCGGAGGGATCGGTCAGGCGCACGTGCACGCCGATGCGGTCGTGGCCCTCGCGGAAGGAGACGACGCCGAAGGGCACGACCTCGCCCGCGAACGCCTTCGGCGGGTACCCCTGGGGAACATGCGGGGTGGGGGAGAAGAGCGGGATCCTGCCCGCCTTCACGCCTTCCGGGGAGCCGGTCTCGGCGGCAGGCCGCAGAGGAATCCGGGCGGGGCTTCTCAGCGCCGCGGGTTCTTGAGCGGTTCGTGCTGCCACACCATGAATGTACCGCTCAGCGGGCCCCGCGCCAGCCCATCGGAGGGCGGGTTACGAGGCGCGTGGGGAATCCGGTCATTCCACCCGGAAAAGGCGCATCGAGGTGCCCGGAACGGGCAGCACCTCGCCCGGTGCATGCCGGCGCTGCTCGCTCTGCGGCGTGTCGTCCGCGCTGGACCACAGCTCGACGAACGCCGTCGCGCCCTCGATCGAGTCCGGCAGTCGCACGTCGATCGGCGACTCGGTGCCGTGCACGATCAGCAGGATGCGATTGGACGCGCCGTTCTCAGGGACGCTGGCCGCCACGTACTGCAGGGTGCGGTTGCGGGGGTCGTTCCACTGCTCGACCTCCATGGTCTCGCCGTTCTGGTCGAACCAGTCCATCACCGAGGAGTCGGGGATGTGCTCACCCAGCCGCGCGTACCTGCTCGGACGCAGGGCCGGATTCTCGGCGCGCAGGCGGGTGAGCAGGGCGACGTGCGCCGTGAGATCGCGCTGCCACTGCTCGTGCTCCCAGTTCAGCCAGCTCAGCGGCGAGTCCTGGCAGTAGGCGTTGTTGTTGCCGCGCTGCGTGCGCCCGAACTCGTCACCGGCGGTGATCATCGGGACGCCGGCCGACAGCAGCAGGGTGCCCAGCAGGTTGCGCATCGCCTTGCGGCGCTGCGCGAGGATCGTGGGATCGTCGGTAGGACCCTCGACGCCGTGGTTGAACGAGCGGTTCATGTCGGCGCCGTCGCGGTTGCCCTCGCCGTTGGCCTCGTTGTGCTTCACGTCGTACGCGACCAGGTCGTGCAGCGTGAAGCCGTCGTGCGCGGTGACGAAGTTGATGCTCGCCAGCGGGCCGCGCTCCTCGCTGTACGTGTTGGCGGAGCCCGCGAGCCGGTTCGCGAAGCCGCCGATGCCCACGGGCGCCGAGGCCCGGCGGGCGTAGTCGATGTCGCTCAGCCAGAAGTTGCGGGTGCGATCACGGTAGCGGTCGTTCCACTCGCTCCAGCCGTCGGGGAAGTTGCCGGTCTGCCAGCCGCCCAGGCCCACGTCCCAGGGCTCGGCGATGATCTTGACATCCTGCAGGACCGGGTCGGTGCGGATCGCCGTCAGGAGTGGATGCTCGCGGTCGTACTCGTGGTTGGCGTCGCGGCCGAGCGCCGTGGCGAGGTCGAACCGGAAGCCGTCGATCTGCATCTCGGTCGCCCAGTACCGCAGCGAATCGAGCACCAGGCGCGCGGCGGCGTCCGTCGCGGTGTTGACGGTGTTCCCGACGCCGGTGGTGTCGATGTAGCTGCCGTCCGGCTGCTGGCGGTAGTAGAGCGCGTTGTCGATGCCGCGCAGGCTCGACCGCGGGCCGCCCAGGCCCTCCTCGCAGGTGTGGTTGTACACCACGTCGAGGATGAGCTCCAGGCCCGCCTCGTGCAGGAGCTTGACCATGCCCTTGAACTCGGCGAGCACGGCCTCCGGGCCCTCCTTGCGGGCGGACTCGCTGGCGTAGGCGTTGTGCGGCGTGAAGAAGCTCAGCGTGTTGTAGCCCCAGTAGTTCGTCAGACCCTTCTCGAGCAGCCGCGGCTCGGGCACGAACGCCTGCACCGGGAGCAGTTCGATCGCGGTCACGCCGATGCTCTTGAAGTACTCGATCATGGCCGGGTGGGCGAGCCCCGCGTAGGTGCCGTGCAGCGCCGCCGTGACGTCGGGGTGGCGCTTGGTGAGGCCCTTGATGTGCCCCTCGTAGATCACGGTGCGGTCCATCGGCGTGTTCGGCTTGCGCACGCCGCCCCAGTCGAAGCCGTCGGCGATGACGACGGAGCGCCACTCCTCGTAGCCGTTGCCCTGCGCGAGCCCGCGTCCGTACGGGTCGAGCAGCAGGGTCTCGGCGTTGAACGTGTTGCCTGGTCCGTGCGGACCGTCCACACGCAGCGAGTAGCGCGCACCGGGCTGCAGCAGATCGGTCGTGACCTCCCACACGCCCCCGGGCTTGCGGTCCAGCGGCACCTGGGCGATCTCCCAGTCCAGGTCGTCGGCGTCGAAGACGACGACTTCGACCGAGGAGGCGTTCTGCGACCAGACGCGGAGCGTGGCGACGCCGTCGTGCAGGCGCACGCCGAGATCGTCGAGAGCGGAGCCGCCGAGGGACGGGGTGGACTGCACGGGCATGAGGAACAGCCTAAACGTGCGCGGCGGACGGCCGTGAATCCGGGTGCCGGGTCTGCTGAGCCTCGGTTCCGACAGCCCGCCCAGGGTTGTGGGGAGGCGACAATGGAGGGATGCGGTTCTACCTGGATCATGCGGCCACGTCACCTCTGCGCCCCGAGGCGCGGGAGGCGTGGCTGGCGGCGACCGACGTCATCGGGAACGCCTCGTCCACGCATGGAGCCGGTCAGGATGCGCGGCGTGTGCTGGAGGAGTCCAGGGAGCGCGCGGCCGCCGCGCTGGGCTGCGAGCCGATCGAGGTGGTCTTCACCTCGGGCGGGACCGAGTCGATCAACACCGCCCTGCACGGGCTGTGGCGCTCGCGAGGAGCAGGGACGGATGCCGTGGTGCTGCCGGACGGCGAGCATCACGCGACCATGGACACCGTCGCGGCCCTCGCGGAGGACGGCGCTGACGTGCGTGCGGTCCCGCTGGACCCGACGGGGCGGATCCCCGTGGAGCGGTTCGCCGTCGCGCTGAGCGAGGGTGGTGCCCCGGCCGCCCTCGCAACCGCGCTGGCGGCGAACAACGAGGTCGGGACCGTCAACGACAGCGCGGGCCTGGCTGCGGCGGCGTCGGAGGCCGGAGTCCCGTTCCATCTGGACGCGGTGGCGGCGTGGGGGCACGTCCCGCTGTCGTTCCGCTCGCTGCGCGGTGATGCGTCCCCCGGCGCCGGCCTGGTCGCGATGACGGTGGCCGGTCACAAGCTCGGCGCTCCGGTGGGCATCGGCGCACTGGTCGTCGCGCGGACCGCGCGTCTGGCGCCGCTGCTGCACGGCGGAGCACAGCAGCGCGGGCTCCGCGCGGGCACTCAGGACGTCGCCGGTGCTGCGGCCTTCGCCGTGGCCCTGGAGCTGGCCGAGGCCGAACGGGTCGCCGAGGCCGCACGCCTGACCGGTCTGCGGGACCGCCTGATCTCCGGCATCCGCACGGCGGTGCCCCGGGCCGAGCTTCTCGGCGATCCGGCCGACAGACTGCCGGGCAACGCGCACGTGCTCTTCCCCGGCGCCGTCGGGGAGAGCCTGCTGTTCCTGCTCGACATGGGCGGCATCGCGGCCTCCACCGGTTCGGCGTGCCAGGCCGGCGTGGCGGAGCCGTCGCATGTGGTACTCGCACTCGGGCGCAGCGAGCAGGAAGCGCGCAGCGTGCTGCGGTTCTCGCTCGGGCGCACCTCCACGCTCGCGGACGTCGACGCCGTGCTCGCGGTGATCGCGGACGCGTACGCGCGCGCATCCGGAAGCCGCAGCGCGCTGCGCGCGGCCGACTGAACCACTCCGCGACGAGCTCACCGCTTGTCGACGTCGGTAGGTGGTGCTTTCGTCGGCACGTGGTGCTCTGCGCATCCGGCCCTCGGTCAGGCGCGCGTTCGTAGACTGGAAGCCATGCGTGTTCTGGCGGCGATGAGCGGTGGAGTCGATTCGGCGGTGGCGGCGGCCCGCGCGGGCGAAGCCGGCCCCGACGTCGTCGGCGTGCACCCGGCGCTGGCCCGCGCCGGCGGCACGCCGCGCACCGGCAGCCGCGGAGGCGGCCCGCTCGAGGGTGCCCCGGTACCGCGCCGGTCGCACCCCGAACCCGTGCCTGCGCTGCAACGAGAGGATCAAGTTCGCAGCCCTCCTGGAGCGCGCGCTGGAGCTCGGCTTCGACGCGGTCTGCACCGGGCACTACGCGACACTGGTGGACGGCGACGGAGGCCTGCAGCTGCATCGGGCGTCCGACAGCGCCAAGGACCAGTCCTACGTGCTGGGAGTGCTGAATGCGCAGCAGCTCGCGCACACGTACTTCCCGCTGGGCTCCATGCCGTCCAAGGCGATTGTGCGAGCCGAGGCCGCCGAGCGCGGCATCAGCGTGGCGCAGAAGCCCGACAGCCACGACATCTGCTTCATCCCCGACGGCGACACGCGCGGATGGCTGGCCGAGAAGGTCGGCGCGGAGACGGGCGAGGTGATCGACCGCACCGGAGCGGTGGTGGGCACGCACGAGGGCGCGCACGCGTTCACGGTCGGTCAGCGTCGCGGGCTGCGCCTGGGCGTTCCCGCCGCGGACGGGAAGCCGCGATTCGTGCTGGAGGTCCGTCCGGTCACCAACACGGTCGTGGTCGGGCCCAAGGAGGCGCTCGCGATCGCGGAGATCTCGGGGGAGCGGTACTCCTGGGCTGGCCCCGCGCCGCAGGCCTCCGAGTTCGCCTGCGAGGTGCAGATCCGCGCGCACGCCGACCCGGTGCCCGCGACCGCGTTCGTGACGGATGAGGGCGTGCGCGTCGTGCCCGAGCATCCGCTGGACGGCGTCGCACCAGGCCAGAGCGCCGTGATCTACGTCGGCACCCGCGTGCTAGGGCAGTTCACGATCGACACCACCGTGTCGGCCGTCCCCGTCGGCTGAGGTCCCCACCCGTGTCGGTGCTCGCTCGTAGACTTGCGGGGTGCCGGAGAACATCTCACTGGAAGACGCCCGCAGCGAGGCCGAGGAGCTGACCACCCGCATCCTCGACGCGAAGGACGCGTACTACGGACGCGACACATCGCTGGTCGACGACGCCACCTACGACGGCTGGATGCGCAGGCTGGAGGAGCTCGAGCGGCTGCATCCCGAGTTGCAGGGCCAGGACTCGCCCACCCAGATGGTGGGCGCGGCGGAGTCCACGGGGCTGGACACCATCGAGCACGCCGAGCGGATGCTGAGCCTGGACAACGTGTTCTCGCTCGACGAGCTGCGGGACTGGGAGACCAAGACGCGCGCTGCCGCCGGACGCGACGTCGCGTGGCTCACCGAGCTGAAGATCGACGGCCTCGCGATCAACCTGCGCTACGAGAACGGCGTCCTCACCTCGGCCGCCACCCGCGGCGACGGACGCGTCGGCGAGATCGTCACCGAGAACGCGCTGCGCCTGCCCGAGATCCCGGAACGGCTGTCCGGCACGGGGCATCCTGAGATCGTTGAGGTGCGTGGCGAGGTCTTCATCCCGGTCGCGGCCTTCGAGCGCCTCAACGCTGCGCAGGCGGCCTTCCGCGACCGCGCCTACGCCGATGCGCTGGCGCGCTGGGAGGCGCGCGGCGGCGCGGGCAAGAAGCCGTTCGACGAGGAGAAGGCCAGGGCGGCAGCCGCACGCCGCTTCCCGTCCTTCGCCAACCCGCGAAACGCCGCCAGCGGCGGCCTCCGTCAGCAGCTGGACAAGAAGAGCGGTCTCGAGCTGGAGGCGGGCCTGCTGCGCACCGAGTCGCTGGCGCTGTACGTGCACGGCATCGACGCCTGGCCGAACCCCCCGGTCGCCGCGCAGAGCAAGGAGTACGACCTGCTCGCGGAATGGGGGCTGCCGACCAGTCCGCACC
>Ga0066256_1000670_pt1 | contig 72292 bp, 60 predicted proteins | sample ThiBio_1000_biof_FD_87107 | JGI IMG/M metagenome (GOLD analysis project Ga0066256, IMG submission 87107) | Wastewater bioreactor microbial communities from Cape Town, South Africa - Thiocy_expt_1000_biof (version 2) | ecosystem: Engineered > Bioreactor > Thiocyanate-remediating >... | reverse complement strand
GAACAAAAAAATATGAGGAACAAATCAAACAAAGAGAAAAATCATTTTTAGCCAAACTGGCTAAAAAACACAACATGGAACTCGTTGAAAAACAACCAGCAGCTTAATGTGTCATTGGCAGGCACGAAGCATCTGAATTGTCTTTATAATTGTTTGTATATAGGTATTGGGTTGTAACAGGTTTCTCCTTTGGCCGGAATACAGGCTGTAGTGCAATGCCGGGTGAGATAAAAGGGATAAACAATAGTAGTACATCTGAAACCAGGGATTTCGCTTTTAAGTTGAATAGTTATACACTTTGCATTAGTGCTGGCAGTGAAATGCAAACGGCCCTCGTCATTTCGATCCCGCCTGTACGTTGAATTTAAGTAAAGTGTCTTGCGGCGGGAGAGAAATCTGTTGGGCAGTAGTGAAAATGTTGAGCATTAGTACCCAAGCCCGGCAGATTTCTCTCCCGCCACGATGTGTATTTTATTCTATCTTCCAAAGGGCGGGATCGAAATGACGACGCACGCAAACGGTTTTCTCTAAAAGCGAAATCCCTGCCGCTGACCCCCACAATTTGAGCATAATCCCAAAAACAACTATATTCATCCCAAAAAACATGCAACTGTCCTCTAACGATGCTTCAGCCGCAAAAGGCGGTGTTAGTTTATTTGGTATTTCATTGATCGCTGCTCTTGCCGGTTTTATTTTTGGATTTGATACAGTAGTTATTTCAGGCGCCAATCTTCCTATTAAGGAGTTGTGGCCATCTTCTCCTTTATTTCATGGATTTTTTATTATGTCGATGGCATTGTGGGGTACTGTAGTTGGCTCAATTTTCGGAGGAATGCCCACTGAAGTATATGGCAGAAAGAAGGTTTTATTTTGGATAGGCATATTATTTTCGGTTTCAGCCTTTGGCTCAGCATTGGCGCAGGATCCCTATACATTTTCATTTTTCAGGTTTATTGGTGGAGTGGGTATTGGCGTTTCATCCGTAACGGCTCCTACCTATATATCAGAAATTTCAACCCCGGCTACAAGGGGCAGACTGGGGGCAATGTACCAGTTCAATATTGTATTAGGTGTTTTGATTGCCTTTCTCTCAAATTATTTTTTTAAAGGTGTGGGAGGGGAAAATGACTGGCGCTGGATGCTTGGTATTATGGCATTGCCTTCTCTTATTTATACTGCAATGGTTATAAAAATACCGGAAAGCCCCAGGTGGTTGATAGCAAGAAAGAAGGATAATAAGACTGCCATTGCAATAATGCAAAAACTGGGTATACAAAATCCTGAAGAAGAAGCTTCCGTCATCTCAGAAAGCCTTCGGCACGAAAACCAGTCAAAAGGAAAAGGCTTCTTCAGCGCGAAATACAGCAGGATTATATGGTTGGCTTTTATGGTAGCTTTTTTTAATCAATGGTCAGGAATAAACTTTGTATTATATTATGCACCTGAAATTCTTGAGCGTGCAGGTTTAGGATCAAAAGAATCTCTTTTTAATTCAATAGCTATTGGCGGTTCAAATCTTCTTTTCACCTTCGTTGGACTATATCTTATTGACAGGGTAGGCAGGAGAATGTTGCTTATCATTGGTTCTTTCGGGTATATTCTCAGCCTTTCAATGGTTGCCTATGCTTTTTATGCAGGCTCAGGCCCTTCCTTTTTACTTTTTTCTTTAGTACTATTTATTGGAGCGCATGCTGTAGGACAAGGTGCCGTGATATGGGTATTTATATCCGAAATATTTCCCAACAAAGTCAGGGCGCTTGGTCAATCGTTTGGCGCCAGTGTGCACTGGGTGTTTGCTGCCATTATCACACTTATCACACCGATATTTCTGGATAAAGAGGATGGGATATTTGGAGAGAAACCATGGCCCATTTTTGCATTTTTTGCATTTATGATGGTGTTGCAACTGGTATGGGTACTAACCGCTATGCCTGAAACAAAAGGAGTATCACTGGAGGAACTTGAAAAGAAATTGGTGAAAGAAGAATAGTAATATCCGCCAGTCTCCGTAACATCCGCGTATTCCGTGTGCTGGTTAGTGTGCAGATCTGAGTTATTCTGGTTATATCTAAATTACAGATATAATGAGTATTCGTTTTTTGCTAATGCCTCTTTTTTGTAACATCTCACCATTATGAAATACAGTTTTCTTGTTTTATCAACCCTGCTCATAAGCATAATATCATCAGCCCAGGAACCCACGTATGCCGAAAAGCTTGGCTGGCCAAAAGGCGCTAAAGTAATAGTACTGCATGTAGATGACGCAGGTATGTCATTCGACTCCAATGAAGGTGTTAAAAATGCCATTGATAAAGGTGTTGCATCCTCCTTTAGCGTAATGATGCCATGCCCCTGGGTACCGCAGGTGGTAAAGTATATCAAAGCAAATCCTAAGCACGATGGCGGATTGCATCTTACCCTTACCTCAGAATGGAATAATTACCGTTGGCCGCCTTTAATGGGTAAACCTGCAACACCAGGCCTGGTAGATGGGGAAGGCGCTATGTGGCATGAAGCGGAAGACGTTGTGCAACACGCCTCGCCAGAAGAAGTGGATAAAGAAATAAGGGCGCAGTTAGACAGGGCAATTACCATGGGTTTTATACCAACGCATATGGATTCGCATATGGGAACATTATTTGCCTCTGAAGCATTCCTGGAAAAATATATAAAGCTTGGCATTGAAAAGAAAATTCCGGTCATGTTACCAGCCGGTCACAATACTTACCTGCGTGCTGATTATCTTGACCGGCAAAAGAAAGCTTTGCAGAAAGCAGGAAAATGGGAAGAAGGAATGGTGTTAAAAGCTCCGGCAATATTGGATAAAGCCGAAGCTATTGGCAAAGCGGTATGGAATGCAGGCTTACCTGTGCTTGATGATCTGCATAATAACAGCGGCACCTGGGATATACCCGAAGAAGCTAAAAAGTCAGACAAAGCCTTGCAGGCATTTTACACAAAAAAATATTCAGAAACTATTGCTTCCTTAAAGCCCGGTCTGACTATGGTATTAATGCATTGTACCAATCCCTCTGAGATTTTTCAGTATATATCAGGCTCGGGTACCCGAAGAAAGGGAGATATGCTGGCAATGATGGACCCGCAGTTTAAAAAGAGCCTGGAAAAAGAGGGTATTATTATTACAACATGGAGGGAGATTATGGAAAGGAGGGAGAAGGTGAAATGAGAAACAAGCTTGCGTTTGTATTTTTCTGTCATTATACATGCAACGATCTCATTTTCCGGGAAGTCAACATTTAAAGCATAGAGAAATGCAACTTAAACAATTCGGCTTGTTTTCCATATTACTACTGTCAATATTTTTTCTCTCTTGCAAAAAGCATAACACATATTTGCATAATGCTGAAATAATTGGTATCGACGGAAGATATTGCGGTGGCTGTTGTGGTGGATATATGATCGTGATAGATGGGAAACAACCTTCTAATGGAGATTCGTTCTTTTTGATTTCTGAAATGCCTTCCGCTTATAATATCACCAATAACACAATATTTCCTGTTAAAGTAAAAATTGATTTCTCTATTGACGAAGGGAGATGTTCGAATAATTTCGTCAAAATTTCAAGAATTACTGCTATGTGAGTTTGTAACTTCCACAATGTGTAATGTATTATATCACATTATCGCAAATATGCTATCAGGTCATCAAGTTCTTTTTTTGAGTATTTAAAATTGTGGCTATTTGCCATTTTGTATACTTCCTTTAACTGCATTGCATAAGGGTCTTTAATATTTGTAAGAGAGTCTTGCCTGGTGATATAAAGTCTGAGATAGTTTTCTCCTAATCTATCAACTATTCCGGCAAATTTATAATGTAATTGCGTTTTTGTTGAATGGCATACATTACAATTTTTTTTGAATGTTGTCATTCCTCTTACAATAGCAGAATCAACAGGCGGAGGTTTAATTACAAGTATTGCCGGAGGGGTATTAATTGTTTTAATAATGAAGATGGTAAGCACGGTAATTAAAATCATTACTGTAATAACAATTGCATTAACCTGGCTTTTTAAATTCAGCATACGCGTGGAAAATTATTGCCAATAAAACCGACCGTCAAAATAATTTTTCCTTGGGAGGTTTTACACCTGCAAGGCAAATGTATATGGTAGTTTGCCTCTGTGATGTGTTTGGTGTTTAAAGGCTTTGTTCAATGCCTGTGTGCTGCTTATTTCAAACCTGCCGTCAAAAAGTTTTTTTTCGGCTAATTGATTGCTGACTGAGCTCTTACAAAAAAGAAAAACCAAATGTAAAGCAAATAATGGAAGTAGGTTGTTTGATGTTCATAGCTTCTTTTCTTTAAATATATAATAATCGGGTTACCTCCTCCTTAGAATTTTCTCACACCACATGCTGATACACCGCAAATAATTTCCAGAATGCCATCTGCTTTTTAAAATCAAACTTATGTTTTTTAAAATCATTTAATACCAGGTCAACAAGCATGTTTTTTATTTCGTACCTGCCAATCATGATCTCCCTTTCTTCCGTATATAATCCGAATTTATGCTGGCAGAGATGTATATTCTGTTGCGTAACTTCTTCAAAAATCAGCACATCATGCATCTGGTAATCAGGTAGTGATTCAGGATGCGGAATATTGCTGTTAAAAGTAAGCGCTAAAAGATTATTGTTGCTTGTTTCAGGTAATACCAGCCTGGGAAAAGCCTGCCATTCATTAAACTGCAGCTCCTGGTAACAACACTTCATGTATATATTATCATTGATGAAAGGCACTTCACGCAACTGGAGTTTTATAATATGGTTTTCCTCCTCAATCAGCTTATCTCCGTTAAACTTCAATATTTCGTTGATCGTTATGCTTTGGGTGATAAAATGATTGAGCGGTATGCCAAAATAATTGGCAATTCTTATTACAGTTTCAATACGCGGCTCAGCCCGGTTTTCTTCGTAAGAAGAAATGTTTCCCCGGGTAAGTTCAAACAAATCAGCAAAAGCCTGCTGGCTTAAGCCTTTTGTGGTACGTATCTTTTTGATATTGGCTCCGATCTTTGTCATACAATGCAAATATAGATGTAAATTTTTTTATCACAAATGCAAATATTTTTTGCATTTTTCATTTCTGTATTGTAGATTTGTTAAACAAAGACGAAATAAAGCCGATGGATTATCTGGACACCATAGAACAATTTGCTGCTAAGCTCAATTGCCGTATTGTATACAAAAATATTCAGCATGGCATTCTCAAAATTGATAATGAGCCGGATGGTATTCATAACCTTATTATTGGTATCGCGCCACCTATTTTGATAATGGAGCAATTCCTGTTCTCGTTCAGGCAGGACAATATGGAAATGTTTAAACAATTACTGCAGAAAAACAGGGATACCATTCATGGCGCTTTTGTAATAAATGAAGAAGGTAATAAAGTGCTGTTCAGGTATACGATGCAATTAGAAAATATCAACTTTAATGAGTTTGAAGGCGCTATAAATTCTTTAGGCTTGCTGATGAGTGAGTATGCGCAGCAGATCATCGATTTTTCAAAACAATAACTACGTAAAAAACATAATTGTAAACCATTAAAATATTTCTATATGAACATTTTTAAAAGGCTTTTCAGAATTGGTCAGGCTGAAATACATGCGGCAGTTGAAAAAATGGAAGACCCGGTAAAGATGACGGAGCAGGGTTTACGTGAGCTGCGTGATGACCTGGTGGAGGCAACCGAAGCTTATGCTAAAGTAAAAGCATTGGCTATCCGTACAGAAAATGAGCAGATGCTTTGCCAGAAAGAATCTATGAACTATGCGGAAAAAGCCATCCTGATCATGCAAAAAGCACAGACCGGCCAGGTAGAGATCGGTAAGGCAGAGGATCTGGCAAGAGAAGCGCTTTCATTGCGCAGAAAGTTTTATAGTGAATCAGAGGAGCTGGGTCAACAGGTATTATCGCTTCAGCAGTCTTCAAAAGAAATGCTGCGGAATACCGAAGTGCTGAAAGAAAACCTGGAAAAATGGGAAAAGGAATTGAAAACGCTCAAAGCAAGGGTGAAGGTAAGTAAAGCAACAGAGCAGGTGAACAAGCAACTGGCGCAACTGGATAATAATGGAACCATTGCCATGCTGGAGCGTATGAAGGCAAAAGTGGAAGACCAGGAAGCTTTATCCAAAGCTTATGGAGAAATTGCCCACGCCAAGAATAATTTAAAGGACGAATTGAACAATATTTTAAAGGATGATTCTTTATCAATAGAAAAGGATCTGAAAGCGATAAAAGAAAAATTAGGTATACAGGAAAATCCACAATAATCTATGTCAGAATTTGTTAAGCTACTGTTTCATCCGTTGAGTAATGCTATAATGACTGTTTTGTCGGGCTTTACAGCATTGTACTGGATATTCACCTTTATCGCCGGCGATTTTTTTGGCAGCGATACAGATGCAGGCTTAGATGTTCACGGGGCTGATATAGATACAGATGTTGATGCGGATACCGATACAGATTTGAACGATAACGTAGGCGATAAGCCATTTTTTCAAAAAGCGCTGGAGTTTGTGAATATTGGTAAAGTGCCTTTTATGGTAGTGTTCAGCACATTTAAGTTTATCGCCTGGATCATCACATTATCATCATCGGTTGCATTGGGACTGGCGGCGTGGGGCTGGAGATCGGTTTTTATTTTATTACCTGTGTTTTTGATAGCGTTTATCATTACCCGTTATGCTACAAAACCATTAATAAAAGTATATCACGCTATGGGCTATAATGGAGAAGAAGGTCATGACCTGATGGGGCGTATTGCTATCATGCGTTCAACTATTTCCGGCAATACCATTGGAGCAGCCGAGCTGCGGATAGGCAACGATGTGATCCGCGTTAACGTACAAAGCAAAACCGGTGAACCATTGCCTTATGATTCAGAAGTGATGATAGCCGATGAATCTGCGGATAAGAAATATTACCTGGTGGTGAAGGAGGTGAATTTAAACAATTTGGTGTGAATAGCGGTCAGCTATCAGCTTTGAGCTATGGGTCTATGCTGTCAGCATCCAAAAAAACTGAAACCTGAAACTTGTAACCTCAAACAAAATTTTCAAACTATAAATTCTTAAACTAAAAACTATGGGAGCATTTGGCGGCATAACCTTACTTCTTATCGGTGGAATAGTATTCCTCATTTTTATTATTCTTTTTGCTTTTGCCACATTCTACAAAAAAATACCTCAGGGCAAGGCGATAGTGCGTACCGGTGTTGGCGGCGGAAAAGTAGCGTTTAATAAAGGTATGTATGTGATACCCATTTTACACAAAATGGAGATAATGGATATATCGGTGAAAAAATTACAAATTGACCGTATGGAAAACGAGGGATTGATTTGTAAGGATAATATTCGTGCCGATATTAAAGTAGCTTTCTTTGTTCGCGTAAATAAAAGTGTGGATGATGTGTTGAATGTTGCCCAGATCATAGGTACGGAAAGAGCCAGTGATGTGGAAACATTGCGCAACCTGTTTGAAGCCAAATTCTCTGAAGCATTAAAGACAGTTGGTAAGAAATTTGATTTTATTGAACTGTATGAAGCACGCCGCGAATTCAGGACTGAAATTCTGAATATTATCGGCACGGATCTGAATGGTTATATACTGGACGACTGTGCGATTGACTATCTTGAGCAAACGGCTATCGGTTACCTGAGCCCGCAGAATATTCTCGATTCGCAGGGGATTAAAAAAATTACCGAGTTAACCGCTGAGCAGAATATCAAGGCTAACCTCATTAAGCGTGAAGAAGAAAAAGTAATTAAAAAGCAAAACGTGGAAGCGCGGGAAGCTATACTGGAATTAGAAAGGCAGATGGCGGAGAAAGAAGAAAAGCAAAAAAGGGAAATTGATAATATCCGTTCACGTGAAAACGCGGAAATTATTAAAGTGCGTGAGGAAGAAAGACTGAGAGCGCAAACCGTGCGCATAAAAACAGATGAATCTTTAGCTGTGCAGGAAGAAAATAAATTGCGCCAGATCATTATCGCGGAAAAAAACAAGCAGAGAACCGAGGCGGTGGAAGCGGAGCGTGTAGAAAAAGACCGCTTACTGGAAGCAACCGAACGTGAAAAGATTGTTACGCTTGCACAAATTGAAAAAGAAAAAACAGTGGAGACGGAGCGCAAGAATATACAAGATGTAATTAAAGAACGTGTGCGCCTGGAAAAAGGTGTGGTAGAAGAACAGCAGGGTATGAAAGATATCGAAGCATTTCGTGGAGTGGAGCGTGAAAAAACAGTAGGTATTACGCAGGCAAGCCGCCAGGCAGAGGAAAAATTGATATATACAGTAAAGGCTGCCGAAGCTGAGAAGAAAGCCGCGGAAGAAAAAGCAAAACAATTATTGATTGATGCGGAGGCGAAAAAAGAGGCTGCGGTTAAGCAGGCGGAAGCCCGTAAGATTTTAGCAGAAGCGCAGGCTCGTGAAGAAGCAACGCTCGGTTTATCTGAAGCAGAAGTGATGATGGCGAAGGCTGAAGCTGCGGAAAGACAGGGAACGGTAGATGCTACCGTAATTGAAAAAATAGCGGAAGCTAAGCGTAAGGAAGGTTTAACACAGGCAGAGGTTACCAAAGAAAAAGCGTTGGCCGAAGCCGCGGGAATTGAAGAAAAAGCTGAGGCGATGAAAAAGCTGGATGCCGTTGGTAAAGATCATGAAGAGTTTAAGCTGTTGCTGCAGAAAGAAAAAGATATAGCGCTGGCGCAGATCACTATTCAGAAAGATATCGCGGATGCGCAGGCTGATGTGCTGGCAGAGGCGTTGAAGTCTGCAAAGATTGATATTGTTGGTGGTGAAACCATGTTCTTCCAGAACATCATTAACCAGATATCAAACGCGAAAGGCTTTGACAGGCTGATCAATGAGAGCGAAAATGCTTCGCAGATTAAAACCGCATTGATTGGCGATGGAACCAATAGCGGCGACCTGCTGGAGCGCATCAGGGAGTTCGCGGATAAATATGGCGTCTCAACCAATGATATCAAAAACCTTACGATATCAAGCCTTATCCTGAAAATGCAGCAGAAGAGCTCAGAAGGAGACAGGTCATCGTTACTGAACCTGGCAAATCTAGCCAGCAGCCTCGGACTTTCTAATAAAAAGTTGAGCTAACGGATAGCTATAGCCGAATAAAGCAATGAACGATGAAGAGTGCGACGCAATGGTGGCTGAGCAGAGCGATAAGGCTCGTAACATAATGATGTGGATACCAGCCAAAGTAACTCCGATGAAACATCAGTTGCGACGCTCCGTTCAACTTCAATGCTTCTATTAAACTTGTATGTAACAGTTAAACACTGAATCAATACTTTTAGATCGCATGGCAGGAACAGAAAACAAAGCAGAAAATATACTGGACTCCGGAACGTATGAAATTATCCGCAACCGCTTAAATGAGCAGCGGTTGGATCTGTCGCAGCGGCTTGCTAAGTTAAATACTGCGCGTAAGGAAATATTCAACTCTTCGGGTTTTCAGCTGATCGCCAACCAGCGTATTACTACACAAAACAATGGCGTGGCGCGTGGTATTATGGCCTTTGGCGATTTAACCATTTTTGCTTACAATGTTCATTTCGGACTGCGTGAAGATATTAAGCTGAGTGATGTATTCAGTATATACAGGTTTGCCAATAACTATTTTGAGCCGCAGCCGTTGACGCTTATTGAAGACGCTAATTTTATTACTGATTTTACCAACCTGTATAAGTATTACCGCGATTCTATTTTTGCTCATTTCAGGAAAACGGAGAATTACCTGTATATGGTTTTCCAGACCAGCAAAAATCCTGATGACAGAAAAGCATTTAAGTGGCTGATAAAAAACGGGCAGTTAACCTATATTGATGACCGCAGTATACACGAAGTAAGAAATGCCCCGCAATACGATTTTCAGTGGATAAAAACTGATTTGAGTAATCGCAGGCTGGGTATACACCCGCATATATCCATACTGGATAAAGTGTTTATAGAAGCACTGAATGGCGATTTAACTTTTAAAATTGAAAACAATACAGATTCGGGAAAAGGTATTTACTCGGAACCTGTATTGAATAAAGATCAGCAACTGGATGACGCGGAATATCATTATGCCGATCTTGGAAACCTGATAGCGATAAAGATCAAACCTTACCAGGAAGATTTTCGTGCATTTATTTTTAATGTGCGCACAAAAGAGGTATTGCCTATACCAATGCTGCTGTACGCCGGCATAGTATTGCCCGATAACCAGGGCATTATATTTCCCAATGGTTATTACCTGCAAAATGGGGAATACAAAATTTTTGAATCGGCTATTACCAACCTGGAATATATACGTAGCCTGGCATCGCCTAACGGCGAAGATTTTTTGTATGTGTTTTACCAGCGCAGTTCCAACACATATGTATTGATGTCGTATAACATGATTGTACAACAGGTGGAAACACCCATTGTATGTAACGGGTTTACGGTGTTTGATGATGGTACGCTGGTATATTTTCGCTCAGAAAACGAAGCGGTAAGACATCACCATGTGCAGATATGGCAAACACCCTACACGGTTGTATTGAAAGAAAATGCTTCAATGGCGGATAATGTGTTGTATAAAATAGGCAATAAGGATATTGTAAGTGCTATGAGTGAAAGCCAGGAAGTGATACAGTTACTGCAAAAGGAAGATAGCTATGAAGACCTGTATGAAGATATTCATAAAAGAGCCAATGATATTATTGATTCATATTTCTGGATTAATGATGCAGCCACATTTGATCTTGCAGCTCCGCTAACACATATCCGTGATATTGCCGATACCGCCATTGATGAGTTTGCCAAAGTACAGGCCCAGCGCCAGCATGCCCGTGATGTACTATCTGCCATGCATAAACGCGTGGATCAGCTTGTGTTTGACATTAAGAATACCTCTGTTCAATCGCTTGATCAACTGGTGCAGTTGCTGGCTTCAACAAGGAGTATGCAGGGCGCGGTAATTGACCTGCTGAATGTTAAATATATTGATACGGCTGCGGTAAATGCATTAAAAGAAATATTGCAGCAATATAATACCTCGCTTTCGCAGAATACGGTACAGTTTTTATTGAGAGATGAAGCACTGGTGCCTTACGAGTCAAAAGTGGCACAGCAGAAACAGGCAGCAGTAAATGTTGTAAAAGTGATTGACGCGCAAGCGGTAGAAGAAGCGGTAAAAGCTATTGCCGCTGAACTGGAAATGCTGATTGATATACTCAATAGTTTAAAGATTGACGATACTACGCAAACTACAAAAATTGTTGAGAAAATATCGCTGATATTCGCTTCGCTGAATGAAGTGAAAGCAGACCTGGTGCGGACAACAACGGCTTTGCGTACCAGAGAATCTACCGGTGAATTCTATGCGCAGTTAACGCTGCTTGATCAAAGCATTGTTAACTTTCTTGATCTTTCCGATTCTCCTGAAAAATGCGAAGACTATTTTACAAAGATCAGTATACAGATAGAAGAGTTGGAAAGCAAGTTTGCAGACTTTGAAGCTTTTATTACAAAAATTGCCGATAAGCGCGATGAAGTGATCAAGGCATTTAATGGCAAAAAGGAATTGCTGATAGCCCAGATCAATAAACGTACCGCTTCGCTGGAGCAGATAGGTATACGTGTGCTGAAAAATATTGAGAACAAAGCCCAATCGTTTAACGACAAGGAGAGCATTTACGCGTTTTTCTCTACCGACCTGATGATTGATAAGGTACGCAGTCTTGTGAATGATTTAAGGGATTTGGGCGATGTAGCCAAGGCCGAAAACCTGGAGAACCTGGTAAAAGTAACGCAGGAAAACGCGTTGAGGAGCCTGAAAGATAAAACGGAGCTTTTTGTTGACGGGCAAAATATCATATCGCTCGGCAATTACAAATTTGTAGTGAACAGGCAGGTGCTTAACCTTACAATTGTTCGTCGTAATGACCAGTTGTTTTACCACCTTATCGGTACAAGTTTTTATAAGCAGGTTACAGCCGAAACATTATATCAATACCGCACTATTTGGGAGCAGGAACTGGTTTCAGAAAACAGCGCCGTATACCGTGCCGAATACCTGGCTTACCAGGCTTATGCGGAAAGCAATCTGCAGAACGGGCATTGGGATGATGAAGCTTTTATTAATGAAAAAACCGAGCGTGATTATGCAGCGGCCTACCTTAAAGGAGTGCATAATACTGATGCGTTATTGATATACCGTGGATTACAAAAGCTGCAGGAAGAGCTGGGAATATTGCAATACGCGCCGGCTATCCGCGTGGCCGCCCAGTTGTTCTGGTTTCAACTGGAAGATGCAGCCAGGCAAAAATTGCAGCAACTCATCACGTCGGCTCATGCCATACAGGAAAGCTTTCCGCAGAGCCGGCAGTTTGCTTTTGTAGAGAAAGGAATAGCGGAGCAGTACCAGCATGCGGCCATCGTGTATGAAAAAGTACCGGCACAGGAAGTGGCTGCATACCTGTACGGCGAGTTTTCCGCTTCCAGGAATTTTACTGTCAGCCAGCAGGCTTTGCAACTTAAAAAAGTATTTAAGGCATTTCTGCATTCTAAAAAGCGAACAGATGTTTTTCAGCAGGAAATAAACAATGACAGCTTTAATATTACCGAACGCTTTTACCTGGTACAGGGCTGGTTGCTGGCGTTCGTGCAGATACAGCAGGAGGAAGCAGACAGGCAATATGTGGATGAAGCTGTTTGCCTGCTGTTGTTTAAAGACCACCAGTATAAGGAAAGAGCCGCAGCTGACACATGGAGCATTGAAGGATTGAAAGGAACTCATGCAGTAATCAGGGATGGAAAATATGAGCTGAATTTTCACCGGTTTATGCAGAAGATGCAGGTGTATTACGAGCAGGTTGTGCCTGCCTATACTGCCTTTAATACATCAAAGGAACAGTTGATCCGGAGCTACAGGCAGCAATTAAAAATAGGGGAGTTTGAACCCAAAGTGCTGACTTCGTTTGTGCGTAACCGGTTGATCAACGAAATATATTTTCCATTAATAGGCGCTAATCTTGCCAAACAGGTGGGCGCCGCCGGAGATAATAAACGAACCGCCAGGATGGGTATGCTGCTGCTGGTTTCTCCGCCGGGTTATGGTAAAACAACGTTGATGGAATACCTGTCCAAAACCATGGGTTTCCATTTTGTGAAGATCAATGCGCCAACCATCGGTCATAATATTACTTCTATTGATCCTGTTGAAGCTACCACCTCTGGCGCCAGGGAAGAGCTGAAAAAAATAAACCTTGCTTTTGAAATGGCGGACAATGTGATGCTGTATATTGATGATATACAACATTGCAGCGCAGAATTTTTGCAGAAGTTCATTTCGCTGGCAGACGGTCAGCGCAAAATGGACGGCATATTTGAAGGGGAAAGTAAAACCTATGATTTGCGCGGTAAGCGTTTTTGTGTTGTGATGGCAGGCAATCCGTATACGGAAAGCGGTGAGCAGTTTAAAATTCCTGATATGCTGGCGAATCGTGCGGATGTATATAATCTTGGTGACGTGATAGGCAGCTCAGATTATTTGTTTAACCTGAGCCTGATTGAAAACGCAGTTGCCGAAAATCCTTACCTGCAGCGGATTACCAACCGCAGCTTTGAAGATTTATATAAACTGATCAACTGTATAGAAAGTGAAAGTGAATTAATACCTGAACTTGAAGGTAATTATAACCAGCAGGAAATAGAAGCTGCTATTGCTGTGTTGAAAAATTTCCTGCGCATACGCGGCACCGTTATAAAGGTGAACCAGCAATACATAGCAAGCGCCGCAATGAAAGATGCCTACCGTACGGAACCGCCTTTTAAACTGCAGGGCTCATACCGTAATATGAACAAAATGGCGGGTAAGGTGGTGCCTTTGATGAATGACGAAGAAATCAATACACTTATCAAATCGCATTATGAAGGAGAATCTCAAACGCTTACATCAGACGCGGAAGCGAATTTGCTGAAGCTGAAAGAAATTGCCGGGCTGCTTACCCCGGAAGAGACAGAACGCTGGAACAGTATCAAAGAAACCTTCAGGAAAAACAACAAATTCGGCGGACTGGAAGCCGGCAATACTACCGGGCAGGTGCTGGTGCAGTTAAGCTCATTTAATGAGCACCTGGAAGCGATTGCAAGGGCGATAGGAGGCAAAGGGCTGTGAGGTATGGGCGATGGGCTGAGGGCTATTGGCTGTCAGGTATCAGCTATCAGGTATCAGCATTAGCGAAAACCTATGAGGTTTATGTATCACTGCAAGCAATTCAAAAGATTTTTTATGTTGACGTGTCTGTTTCGTCCCATTCTTTATTGCCCATAAATGTTCTTAACCAATTTAAGACGAGATGTCGTTCAAAACTGATAAATCTGTTTATTTTAGTTTCATCTTTTTTTTCGTTGAACAGCAAGTCCCTGAAATAGCTCGTTGCAATTTCGTTTAATAAATTCTCCTCGTAGACATCTTTCAAATCTCTATACTGTAAAGTAGTTAAGAATAGCTTTAATGGCTTTCCAAGCTCAGGTACATTTAGCTGAAATTCTTCAAGTTCTTTTTCATTGTTATCAGTATCCAAAGGGGAAAGATTTTTTACTTTTCCCAAACACCATCCTAATGTTAATGCACTTTCGATTCTCCAGGATAAATTCATAAGCGTTCTTTCATCAGGCATTTCGTTGCTAAAAAAATCTCTTTCTTGCGGAGAAACTTTATCCCAAATTTTTTCTTCCTTAAGCCAATTTACAATACCAGGTCTTTCTTCAAGGCTATGCACTACATAAGCTATTGCATACAAAATTATCATTCGGCATCCAGCCTCATATGTGGATCTAAATTTTTCATTTTCATATATGAGATAGGGTAAATGGCTTACCCTGTAATTTTTAATTCCGTAATTAATTAGTCTTATTTCCAGATTTTTCTTCCTTGCTCTAAGCGCATCATTCTCCGGTTTGTTGAGTAATTCAATTTCCCCAATAGTTTTATACCAATCTTTATGAGGCGTACTTTCACCACAAGCAGGACATCTTGTATTTTCCCACTGTATTCCACAATTAGGACATTTTGCTTTTGTGTCGAAGGTATTCCATCTATGTCCGCAACTACAAGTCCAATGTATTTCATCATCAGAAATCCATTCGCAAGCAGGACATAGAATAATTATATGGCTATTTTTGTTTTCCAAATATTAGTAGCATCGAAGCTAACAGTTGCGTGTAGGCAATTTCATATTTCTTCCGGAAATAATTCTACTTTATTTATGCCCAAAAGACTGTATAAACGTCTTTACCTCTTCTCCCGTTAATACTCCCAGCACACCGGTAACAACAAACTGCACACCAACACAAAGGATGATGAAGCCCATGATTTTCGTCATGGCGTGCAAGCCGTTTACGCCTAATAATTTTACCAGCCTGTTTGAGGAACGCAGTGTGAGATATACAATTGCCGCTACTACCAGTATACCTAAGGCTATATATACATAGTCCATTAATGCACCTTTGGCTACAGAACTCATGCCAATAACAACAGAAATAGCGCCGGGCCCGCTAAGGCTAGGCATAGCAAGCGGAGTAAACGATATGTCTCTTTTGGCAACCGCTTCCGCTCTCTCCGCATCTGTATGCTCGCTGTCTTTAGGTTTTAACATGCCCATGCCCACACCGGAAACCAATATACCGCCGGCAATACGCATGCCTGGCAATGAAAGCCCAAAAAAATTCATAATGAATGTGCCGGCTATCAGGAACACCAGTAGTATACAGGTCATATATATTACGCCTTTCTTAGCCTGGTTATTACGCTCTGCGTTGCTATACCCTTCGGTAAGTGAAATAAACATTGGCGCTGTACTGAAAGGGTTGATAATTGGCAACAGGGCAGCTATGGTTCCGAAGATTAATTCCATGCATTAAAGTTAAACGTAGAAGAGGATAAAGATACATATATCTGTGAGGTGTTTAGATGAGTGGCATGCAATATTAGTGGTTAAAGTATAGTGCAGATGAGGGCGTGCTTTGTAAATGGTGATTTACGAAGGTGATCCTTTAGTGAATCTTTAAGGTATTCCTTAAAATAAAAAACTCCGGCATTACCGGAGTTTTATGTTGCAATTTAGATGGGTTTATTTCAGATGTTTGTTGATGATTTTTGCAAGATCAAACATGGATACCTGGGATTTACCATCAAATAATGCTTTCAGCTTACTGTCGGCATTAATATTTCTTTTGTTGGTAGCATCCTGCAATTTGTTCTTCTTGATATAATCCCATATTTTTTTGATTGCTTCAGTACGTGCAACCGGTTTAGCGCCGATTACTTCTCCGAGAGTAGCGCTGGGAGTGAGAGGAGCCATGAAGGCTGCATTTGGTTTACGTGCTGATTTCTTTTTAGGAGCCGCTTTTTTTGCTGCTTTCTTAGGAGCTGCTTTTTTGGGGGCTGCTTTTTTTGCTGCTTTCTTAGGAGCTGCTTTTTTTGCCGGAGCTTTTTTTGCTGCTTTTTTTGGTTTGGCAGGCATGTGTGCTGAATTTAATAGTTAGGAAATTTGTTTAGATTTTGTTTAATGTACAAAGTAAGCGAATAGTTTTATACAGTTGTAAGCAGTTATGCACACTTTGTGGAGAACCTATGCGTTTTTCCCTCTGAAAATTGCTGAAAATGCTGATTTTTCTCTCGTAAGGCTATTTATTGTTCTTTGGCTCATGCATCATCATATTATTGATCAGCTCTTCAACCACGGCAGATGGTGTTTTTTCTACCAGTTTATAGTGTGTTCCCCGGGTATTTCTAATCCAGGCATTGCTCCCGTCCGCAGCGTTTACGGTTAATATACCCTGTTCAAGATCATACCATGGCTCATATCCGGCAATGGCAACAAGCACGGCTGTTTCATCCCAACTCATTCTGCCGGCACTATCCTGAGGGGACAAAGGGATAGATATGCGAAAAGCATCTTTGACCGGGCTGTTTTGTATTTTTTCACTGCGGATGAGGGGGATGCCTGTCTTGATATTCTTGCCAATTTCAAATCCGCTTATAATAATTTTGGTTGGCCATTGCTCAAATACATACTTGGCAGCTTCTTTATCCCTAACTACATTGAATTCAATTCCCGTGGGAAACATACCCGCCATACTTACCAATTGTTTTACTTTTTGCTGAACAAGCTCCCGCCCGGTAAGTAATGAATATTCATCAGGCCTACTCCGCAGCAATCCAGACAGGTTGGTAAAGAATCCGACCGTTACTATAGTTACACTTTTGTTCTTTTGTGCTGATAGTATTTTCCTGTATAGCTTAACAGCGTCTTCTGCCTCATCATTATTTTTAATATGGTGGGGGTATTTACTGATCAATGAATCTGTCCAGTGCTGGAAATCCCTCATCGTATCCGCCGGGGCTTTGGGAACACCAACAGGTATTTCCGGTCTTTTAAAATAAGTATTTAATACGCTGAGGGTAGCAGCAATATTGCTATGGCTGCTGCTTGCCATTGTTGCTAAAATTGTTGCATTGCCCTTGTCTTCAAAATAATGCAGTAATGCAATCGCACCAACATCATCATAGTCCGGCCCCATATCCGTATCAAATATTACCGGTATATTTTTAGGTTTCTGTGCATGCAGCAATGAAGTAAAGCTAAGAGAGAGCGTAAGAAGCAGGATGATTTTTTTCATGTTATCAGTAATACAGTTTTTTGCAAAATATGTAATTGCAGCCGTTAAGCCATCCTGCCTGTACCGGGGTAGTAACATAAAAGGCTCCATTGAAATGGAGCCCCGTAAGGTTTATCCCTAAACCCTTTTGAAGTAGGGCGCAATTTAAGGATGTCACAAGATTTTTTCTATCGTAGAAATACTCAGTATTTATCAATGTGAATAAAAAATATCATGATAATTTTCTGCTGACATACTATTTCATACATTGTTGTAACATCGTTTTGCCTCATCTTTGTTGCATGCTGCCTTTACTTTAAACGTATGATATGAATTTTTCAAAAATTGCATTCATTCTATATATATGTTTTTGCTGCATTATCTGCCGGGCATTCAGCCAGCATTTGCAGCCTGGCTTTGATAAGCAGGAATATATTGAGACCTTAAAAATTAACCAGAAAGTACATTTAGATACTGCAAAATGGGCCGCAGATTCCGTCATTGCTTCTCCTGAACATTATCACCTGGTTTACCGCTCTCCTAAAATTGCTTTTGATAATGCCTGGGATTTATGGATGAATAATGAAAAGCCTGTAGCGCTTATTGCTACAAGAGGCACTATAGCCACAGAGGCGAGTTTTCTTGCCAATTTTTATGCTGCAATGATACCGGCTAAAGGTCAGCTGGAATTAGATACTAACCTCACTTTTGATTATGAGTTAACCGATGATCCGAATGCTGCCGTGCATGTGGGGTGGTTTGTTGCAATGGCATATATGTCATCCGGAGTGGTGCATAAAATTGATTCCTGCTATAAAGCCGGTATAAAAGATTTTATTTTAACCGGCCACAGCCAGGGTGGAGGTATCACTTATTTATTAAACGCTTATTTGCACAGTTTGCAGCAGCAGCAAAAGCTGCCGGCAGATATAACTTTTAAAACTTATTGCAGTGCCGCTCCTAAACCGGGAAACTTATTCTTTGCCTACGCGTATGAAAATATGAACAGCGGAGGATGGGCGTTTAATGTAGCGAATACGGCAGACTGGGTGGTTGATGTACCATTTTCCGTACAAACGGTTGATGATTTTACAGAAGTGAATCCGTTTACAAATGCAAAGACAATTATTAAAAAACAAAAATTTCCTAAAAATCTTGTTTTAAGGCATGTATATAACCGGCTTAGCAAACCAAGTAAAAGGGCTCAGAGAAATTACCAGCGATACCTCGGGAAAATGGTTTCAAAAGCAGTAGGAAAACAATTGCCTTCTTTCCGCATTCCAGAATATTATAAGAGTAACTATTATGTGAGAACAGGAAATACCATTGTGCTTTATGCAGATAGCGATTATTATTCAGCGTATAAACCAGAAACCGGGCAATTTGCAATATGGCAGCATCATCAGCCATACCGGTACTTATACCTGGCAGAAAAGCTTCCGTGAAAATTTTTTAACTCAAATCTTCATGGCGGCGGAATATAAATGACGTTTGCAGGTTGCGTCATCTCAACGGGCAGCACCACATTATAGTTAAATTACTTTTACACGGAGGAGGGATATACCGGGCGTTTGTACTAAAGCTCATATCCTGTCACAATCCATTTCGTATCAAAAAAATCCCTGTTTATCGCAGCATTTTTGCCTGAGTGCCTTATACTGCGGATTAGTTGCTACTTTTCCGGAATGAAATCGGTTTGGTATACAAAAAGGGGATGGATAGTGTTGATACATGCCATTGTCTGGATTGCCTTATTTTCTCTTCCGTTTTTACTTAGACCGGATAAGCACGACTATACATTGCGGGATATTCTCTCGTATGCAGCAGGTAATGCTGTTTGGGTAATTTTTTTTTACTGCAATGCATTATTATTTATTCCCCGCCTGCTCAATAAAAATCTTTATGGAAGGTATATAGCAATGCTGTTGTGTGCTTACCTGTTCATTTTGGTTATACAGGCTGTCTTGTTTTATTATAAGTCAGGAGAAGTACAACGTCTTCAGTTAAGAATACATCTTATTTTTAATTTTCTTTTATTCCTGTTTTTTGCCGCCAGTAGTCTTGCATACAGGCTTATTGTTGATAAAACCCGCGCAGATAGTCTTGCAAAAGACAGGGAAAATGAAAATCTTAAAACGGAATTATCACTGCTGCGCTCACAGGCAAGCCCTCATTTTATGTTCAATGTGCTGAACAATATGGTAGCGCTGGCAAGAAAAAAATCTGATCTTTTAGAGCCTTCTCTCATTAAGCTGTCATCACTCATAAGATATACTGTTTATGAAGCTGATGAAGAAACCGTACAGCTGGATAAGGAAATTGAATACCTCGAAAGCTATATTGACCTTCAGCGGCAGCGTTTTGGCAACAACGTTCTGTTCAATATCATTTTACAGGAGCCATCACAGCCTTATGCAATTGAGCCAATGCTGCTGATCCCTTTTGTAGAAAATGCAATTAAACATGGAACCGGTTTTGTGGAAAACGCGCATATTATTGTAGATTTAAAAGTGGAAAAGAATACATTGTTTTTCTACGTTAAAAACAAATATAGTGAGGTAACAGAAGAAGTGAAAGATAAAACATCGGGAATAGGGCTGGTAAATGTGCAGCGGCGCCTGAATTTATTATATAATCATAATCATGATTTGCAGATTGAGAAAAAAGACGGTTGGTTTTCGGTGTTGCTTACATTGAATTTGCATTAACAAAAATGCCATATGCCTTACACCTTATACCATTATAAATTATGCTGCGTTGCCTTGCAATAGATGATGAACCACTTGCGCTTGAATTATTGGAAGATAATATCAGCAAAGTGCCGTTTTTGGAGTTAACTGCCACATGCAGTAACCCGGTGGAGGCTATGAAGGTTTTGCAGGAAAAGCAGATTGACCTGATATTTCTTGATATACAGATGCCGAGGCTTACCGGTTTGCAGTTCTTGCAGAGTCTTGTGCAGAAGCCGATGGTTATTATGATTACGGCTTACGAAAAATACGCGCTGGAAGGATTTAATCTTGATGTGGTGGATTACCTCGTGAAACCGGTATCATTAGACAGGTTTATAAAATCGTGCAATAAGGCGTGGGAACTGCATCAGCTTAAAGAAAAAGCAAAATCCGCAACTGCTGCACAGCTTGATTATATTTTCGTAAACGCGGATTACAGCCTTATAAAAATAGTGTTATCAGATATTACCTGGATAGAAGGACTTAAAGATTACCTGAAAATCAACCTGCACAGTACCAATAAACCACTTATTGTAAGAATGGGCATGAAAAATATAGAAGATATGCTGCCTGCCGCCCAGTTTATCCGTATTCACCGCTCCTATATTATCTCAAAAAAATATATAACAGCGGTTCGTAAAAACTCTATATTTCTTGGGCAGATTGAGCTGCCCATCAGCAGTAATTACCGTGATGCCGTTACCGCCATTACCGGTTTTATAGGCTGATTTTTCCGTTTGTCGCTGTTTTTTTTGATCTCATCTCATTTATATAATAGTTCGGTTTTTACAGATTTATTTTGCAGTCGTTTTAAAGTTAATTACATGAAAAAGTTATTACTCCTGGTTTTATTGATGAATGGTTTATTTGCGGTAGCACAAGTGCCGGGTGGGCAGATGCCACGTGGTGGCGGAAAGCCTGCTAATATTGGTCATTTGTACGGCAAAATTATCGATGCTGAAGGCAAAGGCATTGCCGAAGCGTCTGTTTTGCTCCTTGTGGCCAAAATGGATTCAGTTTCAAAAAAGAATAAAGACGTCTTACTGAAGGGCATGACTACCAAAAGCAATGGGGAGTTCAACCTGGAAGAATTACCCATAATGGGCAAATTGAAGTTAAAAATTTCTGCAGTAGGTTATAAAGTATTTGAGCAGGAGTTTAATAACCTTGCAATAGGGGGCAATTTTGACAGGGATCTTGGCAATATTAAATTAGCATCAGATGCAAAGCAGTTGGAAACAGTAGTAGTTACTGCTACCAAGCCAATGATGCAGATGGATATTGATAAAAAAACATTTAATGTAGAAAAGAATATTGTTACCGCAGGTGGTACTGCGGTAGATGTAATGCGTAATGTGCCTTCTGTACAGGTTGATATTGATGGCAATGTAAAACTCCGTAACGCAGCGCCACAGATATATGTGGATGGACGCCCTTCTACATTATCGCTCGACCAGATACCTGCAGATGCTATAGAAAGCGTGGAAGTAATTACCAATCCTTCCGCGAAATATGATGCCTCCGGCGGTAATGCGGGTATATTGAACATTGTATTGAAGAAAAACAAAAAATCAGGGTATAACGGAAATATAATGGCCGGGATAGACAGGAGGGGTGGATGGAACCTGGGTGGAAATATTAACCTGCGCCAGGATAAGTTTAATTTTTCGGCTGCATTGATGAGCAACCAGATGAGAAACAGAACTACCGGAACCGTTGACAGGCATAATCTTGGTGATATTCCTGTAAATATTTTCCAGGATAATTTAAATAAAACTAAAGGTGGATTTTTATTTGGAAAAGTAGGGCTTGATTATTTTGTTTCAAATCGTACCACTATTTCAGCAAGTGTAATACGTGTGCATGGCAAATTTAAACCCAGCGAAACAATTGATATCAAAACAGACAGTCTTTTGCAGGGCGAAACTATAAGCAGGTTATCTGAACGGATATCTCAATCCAGCAGGGAGTTTAATGCATTGGGCTTCCAGGGTGGTATAAAGCACAACTTTAAAAGGCAGGGCGAAGAATGGACAGCAGATTTCAATATTTTCAACGGAAAAAATGAAGGCGATGGATTATATATCACCAACTATTACAATAGCGACAAAACAATTGCCGGAACACAAATTCAACAAAACCTGGGCGATGGTAAAATGGGCTTTATGACTATTCAAACGGATTATGTAAGACCATTTACAGGCTCAACAAAACTGGAAACAGGGTTGAGGGCACAGATCAACAACACGGAAAACAATAATGAAAACTTCATTAAATATCCCGGCGCAACGGATTATATCAAATTGTCAAACGCAACCACCAATTATAAAAATACCAGCAGCGTATATGCAGCGTATGTTTCTTTCGCCAGCAGTATTAAATCAAATTTTGGATATAAAATAGGTTTGCGGGCAGAGAGCTCCAATTATAAAGGAGATCTGCTGAATACGGGTCAAAAGTTCAAAAATAACTATCCTATCAGCCTTTTCCCTTCTTTGTTCCTCAGCCAAAAACTGGCGAACAAGCAGGAACTGCAATTCAGTGTAACACGCCGCATCAATCGTCCAAACTTCTTCCAGCTGATTCCATATACTGATTATACGGATAGTTTAAATATCACAAGAGGTAATCCTGATCTTGTGCCTGAGTTTACCTATTCTGCTGAGTTTTCTTATAGTAAAACTTTTAAAGGAAGCAATTCTTTACTGGCAACCATATACTATAAGCATACCACAGATCTTATCACCAGGTATTATGATACTGCGATGAATGAAATATCAGGTAAGCAGGATTATATCAGCACGTATGTGAATGCCAATTCAGCGGTTTCTTACGGTTCTGAAATTACCTCTATTAATAAGCTGACACCCTGGTGGGATATAACGCTGAACGTGAATATTTATAATTCAAAAATCAATACGGATAATGTCTCCGGCACATCGCAGGATGCGATGTGGAGCATGTTTAGCAAGTTCAATAATAATTTTAAACTGCCTGCTAATTTTAGCATTCAGCTTTCTGCTGATTACCAGAGCAAAACAAACCTGCCGATAAATACAGCGCAGCAATTTGGTCCTCCAATGTCGCAGGCGCAGAGTGCATCACAAGGTTATATCAAAGCATTTTATGGCGTTGATCTTGCTATCAAAAAAACATTCCTGAAAGACAATAAAGCATCAGCAACCCTCAGCTTTAATGATATTTTCCGCAGCCGTAAAACTGATCAGTATTCCCGGGGTATTGGGTTTGAGCAATACTATTACAGGTTGAATAACCCGCAGATGGTACGCCTGACCGTTAGCTACCGTTTTGGTAAAATAGATATGTCGCTCTTTAAGCGTCAGAATATGAAGAGCCAGCAGGAAGGCATGCAGAATGGCATGCAGATGCAGTAAAAGGAAGGACAGCAAGGGTAATATAGATTTTGTATTTCGGATAAGGTCAAAGGAAAAGTTTCTTCCTTTGACCTTTTTTAATAAAGAGTGTAAACAATCGATAAACCATGTTGCAAGCATTGGTTCAATTGAGACCTTCTGTTTCTACAGAAGGTTTTTGAAATTTTATATTTTGCAGAAGAACTTCAAGCAAATTTTTATTCATTCTTTATGTGATTTTATGGGGTGCATTTCAAATTTCTGTATGTAGGTACTACGGCTATGTCAGCTCCCTCGTGCCTCGGGGTGACAGGCTGCGGTGTAATGCCGAACTATGTTACTATTGCCAGGCATTTGTATCAATGCTGAACAACGCACTGCTGCTGTCATTCCGAGGCACGAGGCATCTGCACTATATTACCATATACGCGAAAATTTGAAATGCATCCATCTTGTGAACGGAAAATTTCATGTACGTTTGATAATAAATATTGCATTTTGGATTCTCTTACACATATAGTTCTGGGCGCGTGCATTGGTGAAGCTATCGCTGGTAAACAACTTGGTAAAAAAGCAATGCTGTTAGGCGCTGTTGCTCAAAGTATTCCTGATATAGATGCTATCGGCAGTATATGGCTGAATGAAGTAGATGATATTGTTGCCCATCGCTCGCTTACACATTCAATAGTATTTGCCGTAGTAGTGAGTTGTTTATTGGCATGGATAGCCGGTAAAATGTTTCACCGGCATAATGCGGCAAAGCGAACATATGTGCTGCTGTTTTCGGTAAATATATTTGTGCATGTTTTTATTGATACATTTAATGCGTATGGTACTGAATTGTTTTACCCGTTTAACGATACCAGGTTTTCTTTTAACCTGGTGTTTGTAGCTGATCCGTTGTTTTCCATCGGGCCGTTGATTGCTTTTGTATGGTTATTGCTGGCAAAAAGTAAATACGTACACCGAAAAAAAATTGCTGTATGCGCTATTGCGCTCACTACTATATACATAACCTATGCCTTCACAAATAAGATGAAAGTAGAGCAGGTAGTAGCAAATACTTTGAACCGGCAGCATATTGTTTCGGAAGGACATTTTACTACCCCAACTATTTTAAACAGTTTATTGTGGTATGTGGTGGTTAAGCAGGAGGACGGATATAAAGTTGGCTACAGGTCGGTATTTGATAAAACAGGCGAGATTGTTTTTAATGATGTGGAGAGAAATGACAGCCTGCTAAACAATGTTACTGACAAAAATGATGCGTTGAAACTGATCCGTTTTTCATCCGGGTATTATACTGTAGAAAAATGGAGTGATACGTTGGTGTTGAATGTATTAAGGTTTGGCCAGATCGGCTGGCAGGATCCTGCTGCAAAATTTGCCTTTCATTATTTACTCAATAAGCCCGAAGGTAATCAACTGGTAATACAAAGGGGACGGTTTAAGCATATGAACAGGGAAAGGGTTTCCAGCTTTATAAGAAGGGTGAAAGGGATATAAACTTAGTATACAGAATGTCTGAACGTATAATCAAAATATTTACAATAACAGGAATACTTTCATTCATGTTCCGGTTACTGAGCTTACTATGTAATTATTATTATGCATCGTATACCATTGCCATTATTGCCGATGTAATTGGGCAATTGCTTTTTCTGTCTTTATTTTTCTTTATTGCAAAAGATTTAAAACAAAATTATGGAAAGAGAGTCAGGCTGATATATTTGTTTGTATGCTCTTCATTGGTAATTACCTTTTCTAATATTACGGACATGCTATCGCGTAATATGACGCTTTTTATTCAGTTGCTTGTTTTGGCTGTGGTTGCCGCTTTTATTGTATATCTTTTTAAAACCGTTTATCGCTTATTTGCAGTAGCATACATCATTACCCTATTAATGATTTTTGCTTTTCAATTTATAGTGAGAGCATTAGTTCCCAACATAAGTTATAGCTATTTGCTGGTGTTAAACGCTTTGCCAATATTATATCCTCTGGTGCTCATTTATATTGTGCGTATCAAAAAGAATTATATACCAGAAGAAGAGATTAACAGCATTGGCCGTGATGTAGAAATATAGTTCGTTTATACGTCAAACCGGTAAACAACATATTTTTTATAAGGCTTCGCTCCAATGCTTTCTGTAATTTTTTGCATTTTATTATTTTCTCCTGCAATCCAACTGATTTCTCCCTGCAGGTACCCTGCCTTTTTTGTTCTTGCATTCATTTCATTATACAATATACTCCCCAACCCGAGTTCCTGGTAGTGCTTACGGATAGCCACAAGCATCACCTTGGCCGAATCAATTTTTCTTAACCGGTAAATAAATTTTATAATGCCCCACGGCGTTAACCTGCCCTTATGCAATTGTTTTACTGCCGGGTTTATGTTGGGAATGGTAAGCATAAATCCTGCTGTATCCCCTTTGAGTTTAACTTTAAACAATAGTTGCGGATTTAATATCTGTTTCAATGCTTTTGCCATAAAGAGAAATTCTTTTTCGGAAAAAGGAATAAAGCCAAAATGCCCTTTAAAAGCATCATTGTATACCTCACAGAGTTCATTTGCTTCGGCTTCAAACTTTTTGAAATTGATGTTTTCAATGCTGATGTTATACCTGTTTTTTAACAGCCCGCTCACTCTTTCTATTTTATCTGTTTTTATTCCCTGCCGGTAATTATATGCCAGGAATTCCATCGCGACTTTTCCTCCTTCCTTTTCTATTAAAGCAGGGTAGTAAGGGGGATTATAGTTCATCATAAAAAAAGGATCACTATCAAAACCTTCGGTAAGAATACCCAGTTCATAATTAAGGCTGGGATTGAGCGGCCCGATTAATGTGTTTACTTTTTTTTCCGAAGCAAATTTTTTTACAGCGCTTACAAGCTCATGTAATAATCCCGGATCGTTTTCAAAATGGAGATATCCAAAATAAACGGCATCTTCAGGGTTATACTGCTTATGCTGGGAGTGATAAATGGCTGCAATTGTTCCTGCTGCTTTACCTTTTTTTAATGCAACAAAAAGTTTTCTTTCTGCAACCTGCCACAGTGGATTTTTTTTTATGCTCAGCGTGTCCTTTACGTTTGATAGAATAGGGGCTATGTAATGAGGATAGTTTTTCAGGATGTTTCCCGGAGCATCGAGGAAGAGATTCAGCAAGCTTTTATTGGTAACTTCTATAATTTCCATTGTGCCTGTCTTAATTAAAAATAATAAAACTGTGTCAATGCTTTGCTAATATCTTTTATGATCCTGCAGTGGAATTTTTACAATTCCTGGTTTTATATTCATTATAATTAAAAATAATATTTGCTATTTGCGTGGAAAGTTTGTAGCTTAAGTGAGGAATCTGGAGTTCAAAATACCGGGTATGAAGAAAAAACGGATTCTTTTAATAAGCCCTACGGGGCTGGACAACGATGGGAAACCCATTGTTCAGCGCAAAACTTATTTGCCCGGGCTAACATTACTACAATTAAGCGCAGTTACTCCTAAAGAGCATTTTGAAGTAAGAGTTGTTTCAGAAACATCCGAGCCTATTCCCTGGAATGAGGAATGGGATATTGTTGGACTTACGGGTATGGGAGGCGCTGGTGTTGTGAGAGGCTATCAGATAGCTGATATATTCAGAAAAAAAGGTTCGCTGGTAGTAATGGGTGGTATCGCTATTTCTTTGTTTGATGATTCATGGACGAGGCAGCATGCGGATGTTATTGTAAACGGCGAATCAGAAGATGTATGGCCGCGTTTTCTTGATGATTACCTCGCAGGTGAAGTAAAGGAAACATATACGATGACCCATGTACCTGATGTTAAATTATTTCCACCTCCTGACTATAATGCTTTTAATTTAAAATATTATGGATTCTGGCGCCCGGTGCAGGCCACGCGGGGCTGCCCTTTTCCCTGTACATTCTGTTCTATATCAGAATTTTTTAAACGCAGCTATCGTAAGCGGCCTGTTGAGCAGGTGATAAGGGATGTACGAGCGGCAAAAGCATCAGGCAGCAGGTATATTGCTTTTATTGATGATAATATAGGTGTTGACTTTAATTATTGTAAAGAATTATGGACAGCGCTGATCCCTGAAAATATTATTTGGGTCAGCCAGTGCAGTCTTCATATTGCCAAAAATGATGACATGCTTGCGCTTGCATACAAAAGTGGCTGCCGTATTCTTTCTTTTGGTGTAGAAACCATCAATCCTGAGAGTCTTGAACATGTGGAAAAGGAATGGAATGAACCGCATAATTATGAAAAGGCTTTTTTGAATATTAAAAAACACGGCATTGAAATATCAACCGAAATGATACTTGGCTTAGATGGTGATAATGAAACTGTGTTTGAAAAGACTTTTGAATTTTTAATGAAAAATAAGATCGCCCTGCCGCGCATGTATATACTTACGCCTGTGCCGGGCACGCCTATGTACAGGCAGTTAGAAGAACAGGGCCGCATTTTTGATTATGATATTCAAAAGTATGTTGGCGGCTCTGCAGTATTTCATCCCAAAAATATGACGGCAGAACGCTTGCAGCATGGCTATTGGGACTTATATAAAAAGCTGTATTCCGTAAAAAATATTTATAAAAGATTAAGTGGGAATGATGCAGGATTAAGTCCATTTATGCGGTTGTTTGTATTAGGAACAAATATGGTTTACCGCAATCATATTAATCGTGGCATTACTCCCGGAATTGTTTAAACAAGCAAGCTTATATGCGAGCAGCCGAACCAACATCATATAATATCAGGTCTACACCTTATTATCTTTTCCCTGCTTTCATAAAAAACACTGCTGTATTCATAGCTGAAAAAATGGATGCCTATGGCGATTTTTTTGAAGTAAAAGTTCCTGGTCGTGAAATATTGGCCGTTGCCAATGCTGATGTGTTGCAGCATATGCTGCTAAGAAACGAAACCAATTATGTAAAGAGCAGGTATTACTGGCAACAGCTCAAGGCAATTATTGGTAACGCACTTGGTACATTGGAAGGAGATGAATGGTTGCTGATGAGGAAACTTCACGCAAAAGCGCTGGGTAATGCCAAAACAACTACATACCTGTTTAATATTAATACTGATATTCATAACTATCTGCACCAATGGAAAGCTTATGAAAATTCAACAGTTGATATTATTGCGCTTTTTGCTGAAATGAATGTAGCCATCTTGCTTCAGGCATTATTCGGGTATGAAAACAAGGCTATTTGTGCAACCATAGCATCACTTGTGGGTGCAGGACAAAAGCATATATTGTGGCGTTCCAAATATCCCTGGCGGCCTTTTTTATCGCATTTTTCCGGTAAGGACAGGAGATATGATAGCAGCCTTATTTTTTTTGAAAACCTTGCAATAGATATATTTGAAAACAGAACAAACTTAACAGGTGATATTGAAAAGCTGGTTGATATACTTATTAAGAAGTCAGATCACGCCGGCTCAGTATCATTCATTAAAGAACTCCGCAGTGAACTGATTGTTTACCTGGGTGCAGGAACTGAAACAGCAGCGGTGGGGTTGGGGTGGATCATATATCTTCTTGCAAAAAACCGCGATAAGCTGGATTGTTTGCGTGCAGATATTTTGAAGGTAACCGGTGGCAATCCTGTTAGGGCAGATCATTTAAGTGATCTTGTATATGCTGACTATGTTGTTAAAGAAGGATTGCGATTATATTCTCCGAGTCATACAATAGCTCGTGATGCACTTGAAGATGATTATATAAATGGCATTACAATACATAAAGGAGCATCTGTTTTTATTAGTAGTTATGCGCTTCACCGCAACCCTGCATATTGGAGGGCTCCGCTTGATTTTATACCGGAGCGTTTTGAAGCAGCGCCAGTGAAATACAGCTATATCCCTTTTGGTGCAGGAAGGCATACCTGTATAGGACGATACCTCGCTACCCCCATGCTTGTGCTTACATTAGCATCATTTGTTCAGCAATTTGATTTTGAACTTGAAGATGATGAAGTACCGCTACCAGAATCCGGCTCAACATTAAAACCCCGTAAACCCATATTGATCACGCTAAAAACTTTGAACTGATATGAAAGTTTTATTGGTTCGTCCACCGGTGCCAAAGCATACCATAGGGTTGAAACATATTATGATATGTGAGCCGCTGGAGCTTGAATATATTGCCGCGGAACTGCTGCACCACGAGGTTATGATATTTGACCACCTGGTTGAAAAAGGATTTTTGAACAGGGTAAGAACGTTTAAGCCTGATGTTGTGGTAAGCAGTTGTTATAAATCCGGCACTAACGAAGTAATAAAGCTATTCAGGGAAATTAAGTATCTGGATAAAAATATAATTACCGTAGCAGGTGGTGTGCACGCCACATTAAACCCCGAAGATTTTGCAGATGCTGCTGTAGATATTATTGGCATAGGTGATGGCACATTGCTGCTTGCGGAAATAGTAGATGCGCTGGATAATAAGCAGCCCTTAATAGAAGTTCCTGGTATTGCTATTCCTGTAGGCGAGGGGTTACTTGTAAGAACAGCACAACGAAAATATATGCCGCCTGCCGATACGCTTCCTTTACCAAGAAGGGAACTTGTCAGTCATCTTGCTCATAGATATTATTACCTTATGCATAAGCCGGTTGCTACCATCAAAACAACATGGGGCTGCTGGTATCGTTGCAATTTTTGTTTTACCTGGAGAATAACTGATGGTATGCCTTATAGCAGATCTCCTGAATCTATTATTGAAGAGTTGTTAACCATTAAAGCTAAAGATGTTTATATCGTTGATGATATCTTTCTTATTAATAAAAGCAGGTTGCGAAAACTGGCTGACCTTATCCGTGAACATAAAATTGAAAAATATTATTTATGCTATGCCCGTGCAGATTTTATTGCAGAGAATGAAGAGGTTATTAAAGAATGGTCGGAGCTGGGGCTCAGAGCGGTATTCATAGGTTTGGATGGAGTTACAGACGAAGAGCTGAAACATATGAATAAGCAATCATCTGCGCATTATAACAGGAAGGCGGTGGAGGTATTGCGGAAATATGAAGTTGACACCTACGGATCGCTGATACCTGGAGCAGATTACGAAAAAAAAGACTGGGACAGACTCTGGCAGTTTATTGAAGACGCCAAATTATATTACGTAAATATATCTCCTGCTACGCCGTTGCCCGGAGCGATGGATTATGATGCCCAAAAAAGCAAATTAACTGTTCCCGTTGATGCGCATGGTTTATTTGATTTATCGCATCAGCTTATGCCAACTAAAATGCCACTGAAAGCATACTACCGGCAATTGCTTTACCTGTACTGGAAAACGATTATGAATTTCAGCAGAGCGCAGAAGAATACATTCAGAACATTACCTACTATATGGCATAAGGATTACTGGAATATTATTATAGGCGGATTAAAAATTGGCCGCCAGTTCTATTTTGCACATACACATCACAGTCCTAAGGAAATAGCGATTGCAACGTACAAAGGCAGAACCGTACCAGGGCTTGCTTATGACGATAAATTCCGTCACCCTTCATTTAAAAACTTCAGGGAACAACCCTTGCAAAATCGTATTGATGCGCTTGAAGCTGTATGAAAACAGAAATATATGATGATATAGAAGCTATTGATCCACATGAATGGGATTCTCTAAACCCGGAGGCAGAGCTTTTTCATACATATCATTTTCTTAAGGCATTGCAAAAATCACGTGTAGAAGATGCTGATATGTATTTCCTTGTTATAAAAGATGAGGATCGCATGGTGGGTACAGCTGTACTGAGCGCTTTTACTATCCATCTCGATTTGTTTATAAATGTGCAATCCTTAACAAGATTGATAAAAAAACTATTTCCGCATCTTTTTAAAACCAGGGTGCTTTTTTGTGGTACGCCTATTTCAGCAGCGCATAAAAACATACAGGCAATGCAATATGCCCGTACAAGTGTATATAAAGCCGTTGCTGCAACTATGGAAGGCATAGCCGTAAAAGCAAAAGCTAATACCTTAATATTTAAAGAATTTTTACCCGTTGATCTGCAATATTCAGATACTTTACTTCAACAGGGGTATTTCTGTGGATACAGCATTCCCTCAACATGGATGCCGGTTAAGTATGAGCGATACAATGATTATTTAAAAAGCATGCGTCATAATTTCAGGCGGCAGGTAATTGCTTCCCTTAAAAAAGCAGGTATGGAATTCCCTGTTGTTTCAAATAATATTTCAACATTCAATATAACCGGCAAACCTGTTATCAGGTATATCAGCAAAGAGGAAATCACCGGAAAGCAATTTTACATATACTATTTAAGTGTGATGTCGAGAACTGCTGTAAAGCTCGAAACGCTGAATGAGGTTTTTTTTGAGAACGTTTTTGCAGTGCTCAAAGATGAATTGAAGCTTATTGCATTTATGTATAACAGTGAAATAATCTGCGTGTTTGCGTTTACTATTCACAAAGGGGTACTAAATTTTTTATGGACAGGGAAAAAGCATAACAAAGATGCGTTCGACAGTTATCATAATTTACTCAATGCATTGGTTGAAATTGCTATAGAAAACAGGTGTGAAAAAATTGTGCTTGGGCAAACTTCTTATTATCCGAAGCAACGTATTGGCGCCTGCACAGAGGACCGGTTTATTTATGTAAGGAGCAGAAGACCTTTAATCCACGCTATTTTGAAAAAACTTAATCCATGGATATTTCCTCATATAAAAATTCCCATGCTTAATGTATTCAAAAATCAATCCGATGTTTACAAAGGAGAAACAGCCAGCGCACGAGTTGGAGCGTATGCTCCGGTTTCTGAAAATAGATAAGTATTATGAATCCGGGCAGGGCGATTGGCTGACTTATACGGATGAGAATGGCGTTAAAATAAATGTACTGGATGTGGTTGGCTCTTATGGCATCAACCTGCTCGGGCACAATAATCCATCTGTTCAAACATTATTACATTCATTTAATGAGCCTTGTTTTGTACAGGCAAGTAGCCAACCGGGTAAAACCAGGTTGTCACAAAAACTGGCTGAGCTTACTGAAGCACAAACAGGGGTTAAAGGCTGGCATGTGGAGTATGCAAACAGTGGTGCTGAAATTATTGAAGTCGCAATAAAGCTTTGCTGGCTTCAGTATGAAAGAAAGATTGATCTTATCCGGCAGGAGATATACTATTCCATTAATTATCTTGAAAAGAAAAATGCATGTGCTGATGAAATAAAATTTTTTACCGGCCAGTTAAAGCTTACAAATGCAGCACCGGCTGTCGCGCATTTGGAGGGAAGTTTTCATGGAAAAACATTAGGCGCTTTATCTGTTATGAGTAATGCCTGGTTGAAAAATACTTTCCCGGTAGCTTTAAAATCTTTGACATTGCCCAAGGATGTGGAAGCATTAAAAAAGAATGTAGACGAATACGTCATCAAATACTTTGTTATTGATGAAAAGACAGATAAAATTGTTGAAAAAACACACCTACCTGTTATAGGTTTGTTTATAGAGCCGGTTCAGGGAGAGGCCGGAGTGCTATGCCTGAGTGATACATTATTATCGCAGATAAGTGAAGTCAAAAAAAAATGGGGGCTACCAGTTATTGCCGATGAAATTCAATGTGGTCTTTACAGAACTGGTTATTTTTCCTGTCTTGACCGGAAAATACTTGTCGCAGATATGTATTGTTTTGGTAAAGCACTCGGGGCAGGCATTGCCAAGTTAAGCGCCTTATGTTGTTCCGATAAAATGTACACACGGGATTTTTTTCAATTTCATTCATCAAGTTTTGCCGGTGATGCATTCAGCAGTAAAGCGGCACTACTTTTTTTAAGATCATTTGAAGAAAATGATATCACGGCACATATACAGGAAAATTGGTTATTCAGGCAGTTATCAGTTTTGAAAAATATTTTTCCCGGGTATGTGGTTGATGTAAGAGGAAAAGGCCTGATGTGCGCTATAGAACTTAATGAGGACAGGCTGCACAATTCTTTTATCACCAAATTTCTTAAAGATATAGGCATGCTGGGATACTGGATTGCTTCTGTATTATTAAACAGGGAGCGTATCAGGATTTTGCCTACGCTTTCAAATCCTTTATCATTCCGTATTCAGCCTTCCATACAATTTTCTGAAGATGATGCCTGCTTTTTGATAAATGGTTTCAGTAAGCTCTTTAGTGCGATTGAAAGCCATGATTTAAATTACCTGTTTGGTCACATACTCAAATTCCCGGCTAATGCTGTTTTAAAACATCTTCCCCTGGCTGTAAAGCACAATGAGTTTCCGGAAAATGCGGCTGTGTTTATTTGCCACCCGATTGATAATGTGCATATCCGCCATATAGTTGACCTTATAGATGATTATGATGAGCAGGCGTTAACTGCGATGCTGGAAGAATTAAGCATTTACCAGCAGTTTACCGTTTATCATACTGATACACTCACCAATGCTGAGGGTACAACAATTCCTGTAGTATTCCTGGGTATTCCGCTCACCAGCCTGTCTTTTTTTCATTTACTGCGTCGGGGCAACAGGCACGAATGGGTAAAAAAAATACAGGATGCTGTTAATCTTGCAAATCAGAAAAATGCAAAAAGCATTGGCTTGGGGCAGTTTACAAGCATCATTACAAAAAGTGGAATGCACCTGTATTCGCCACATGCCACGCTTACTACAGGCAACACTTATACAGCGATACTTGCCATGCAGGCAGCATTTCATCAATACAAAGAGAGGAATCCAAACAGGTCGAAGCCTTGTGTTTGCCTAGTAGGCGCAAAGGGAAATATCATTTCCTCTATAACTGAAGAGATGATACAATCTGCACAAAAACTTATTCTTGTTTACAGGCATGCTCTTGAAAAAGATAATGATACATGGCATCATTACCGTTCATTGCTGCGTAAGGTGTCGGGGAGCAGTGAGCTTGCAAAGAAAATAATAACATTGCTTGATATATACAATATTGATATAAAATTTGAGGAAATTATTGCTCATCTGGACGATGATATTATTGTAACGAATTCACTTTGCCATGAAGCAATAAGCAGCGCAGATATAATTTTTACTGGCACTAACGATACCAATGCATTATTACAGAAAGAGCATGTAAATAAAGGCGCTATTATTGTTGATATATCTGTTCCATCTAATGTTTGCGACGAAATACAGCACGATAGTAATTATGTATATATAAAAGGTGGTATAGCCTCGCTTCCCCTGTATGCAGGTATAATGCAAAACCTGGAGTCTGTTATTCTTCCTTTTGATGAAGGGGAATGTTTTGCCTGTATGGCAGAAACCTTTGGGCTTGCTTTCTCTTTACCACGGTCAGCAAATTTTACTGGCGAAATAAGCGCCGGAAACATCAGGAAGATATCCTGTATTATGGAAAAAGAAGGTTTTGGGTTAAAAAGGGTAAAAGTAGAAGATAGTGTTTGATTTAAAATGCTAATCACGATAGCGCGAAGTATACCTGTAAATACCTTCAAGAAACAGCATCCCCATTTCAATTTCGCAGCGAAGCCAATTCATAAGGTCTTTGGCTTTTGACTGGTCAGGTTTGCGATTAAAGCTCATAATCTCTGCAAGCAGTTCTTTGTAAGATGAGATTAGATTTTCCTCTACCAGGCTACGCATTTCACTTTCCAAAGGCGTTTGCTCTGAAATGGCAATGAGTTTTTTGAGTCTTGCCGGAATGGTAAGCTGTAATGCCATTATATTATCAGTATAGTTTTCTTTGGTGAGGGTAGAAGAAATAGAAAGGATCTGTTGCAGGTTGGAGATTGTTGTCATGACTTTCGTTTTAGTTTTAGCAGGCTTAAAAATTACCATATGGTATTTTTATGTCCTGGTTAATAACGGCACCTTCCGGAAATTAGTATGAAGGACCAGCTAAAAATCCCCTGAATGCCTTAAGTGTTACCCTGTATGTTAACATCTTTTTAAAAAAACAATAAGATTAGTGAAGCCAATTTTGGGTAAATTGCAGTACCTGCCATACGAAATGTACATGGTGCCCACAAATCTGATATGTATGGAATGGACAAACTTCATCCTCATTACTTTAGGTGTTTTAATAGTTGTTTACACCTGTATCCAGTTTTGGAGATTTTCTTATTTGTGGAAAAAATTAAATCACACAAATCTTGATGGGTATAAAAAAGTACTTGGTGAAGGTTACCGGTCAAGGCCAGTTGATATGAAAACCCGTCGTTATAAATGGGATAAGGGAATCTTTGTGGTAAGGGCTCATTTTGATGATAAGGGAAATCTTATCGGTACTCAAAATATCAGCACCCGTTTTTCCCGAAAGCGGAAAGAAATAAATCTGAATTAAAGCAGTGTCTCAAAAAAATGATTGAGCGTTTGCTTTTGCTGCTTAATAAAAAGCGCTGTTAACTGGTCTTAAAACAGTGCACATCACACATGAACTTTTGGTTAAAGGATTGGAAACTGCCCGGGCACAGCTTTCCAGGTAAGCGTAAGGTCAGCTTATCTTACAGTCAGGGAGAAATAAAATTACCCTAATGTGACTTAAGTAACATTCTATCTTATTATTCTGTCTCAGCTTTGTACTATTAATAATTACAGATAATTTCTGCTGTTTATTGATGAATATATTATTGACCTCAACCTAAAATATTATGTCAAACCAGGAACATTATTATGAAGTAAATGTAAAATGGAAAGAGGGTAGGATAGGGCATCTGTCTGCTCCGGGATTAAATGAAAATATTACCTGTGCAACACCACCTGAATTTTCGGGAGGTGTGCCGGGCATCTGGTCTCCTGAACATTTATATGCTGCTGCTATTAACAGTTGTTACATGGCCACATTTCTTGCCATTGCTGAAAATTTTAAGCTGGCTTTTGAAAGCTTTGAATGTAAAACAACCTGTAAGCTGGAAATGATAGAAAACAGGTACCAGATATCCCATGCAGTAATTGAGCCTGAGGTTAAGCTAAAAGATCCTTTGGCAGATACAGAAAAACTCAACCGTGTAATGGAAAAAGCAAAGTCTGCCTGTCTCATAACAAATTCAGTTAAAACGGCTGTTTCACTAAAACCAAAAACGGAATATGCATTTCAGTAGTAGTGTAACAAACGTAGCTAAACACAGGGAAATATCTTTTTAGCTTTATTATACAAATTAAAATAATCTCCGGTTATGAAAAAGAACATGGGTTCAATGGATAAGGCGATCCGCATTTTTGTTGCAGCCGCTATTGCCGTTTTATATTTTGGAAATGTTATTTCCGGTACCCTGGCTATTGTACTGGGAATTATTGCCATTATTTTTGTTGTTACTTCTTTTATAAATTTTTGCCCTTTGTATGTGCTGTTGGGCATAAATACTTCTAAGAAAAAAGAGTAACTGATTTTTTGAACATGTAAAAACAAAACGCATTGATTATGGCGGGTATAGATAAAATATTTAAAAAGGGCGTGAATGTTGCTGCCGCTGTTTTTTTAACAGCAGCCTGCCATAATACTGATACGACAGTAGCTGATAACAATGATAAATTGTATTTACACAAAGGCGATAGTATAACAAGCTTAGCCCAGCGCATATTGGTATCAAATGTTATGCAGGCTATTCAAACCAAAGGAGTTGCAGGTGCCGTTTCGTTTTGTAATGAGAGGGCGATGCCGATTACGGATTCAGTTGCAATGGCAGTACATGCGGGCATTGAAAGGCTAAGCGATAAAAACCGGAATCCTGCCAATGCAATCCAAACACCGGGTGATAGTTTGGCCTGGCAAAAGCTGAAGGCAATAATTACAGATACGCTTGCTACAAAAAAGCATTTTGTGTTACAGCATAGTGATGGTAATATATATTATTATAAGGCTATTACTATTGCTATGCCAGCATGCCTTAATTGCCATGGCAGTAAAGACGCGGGTATAGCACCGGATGCGCTGGCGGCTATTAATCAAAAATATCCTGCTGATAAAGCAACAGGTTATAAAATGGGCGAACTTAGAGGAATGTGGAAAACTAAAATGAGCAACACAAATGAGTAGCTTTTTAAAGAAAAATTTACTGGTTATCATAGGCATAATAGCCGGCGCCGTCGGGGGATTTTTATACTGGAAATTTGTTGGCTGCACTTCCGGCACATGCCCCATTACTTCAAAACCTTTAAATAGCAGTGTATACGGCGCGGTTATGGGTGGATTGCTCTTTTCTATGTTAAAAAAGTAAGACTGCAGATTCAGCAATTCTTCAAGTACGGAATGCCTGTTTTTGTTTTTAATGGACTTGAAAAGTATTTATATATTCCCGGCAACTTTGTTTAAACTATCCTGTAGTATGCTGCTGTCTTTACTTATATTCCCGGAAAGCATACCTGGTGTATATACGCTCAATGCCTTGCCTGAAGTGTATTCTGTTCGATTTATAATATAATGTTCTGTATACAGGCAGGGAGGATATTTATTTTTTAATTATTCTGTAAAGTAAATCCTTTGCTGTTGCGGTTTTTCATTTTATATTCATCACTTATTGATAAATGATTGCTAAAACCGGATTTATCCATTATGAATGTAAAAAGAATTATCGTGGCTTCTGCCATATGCTGCTTCCTGCTGAATAGTGCTTGTAATAACGGCTCAAATGAAAAACCGGCTGACGGACCGGATACCCTCTACAGCGGTTCAAAATTTAATGAACATATTCGTTCCACGGTTGCCCGCACCCCTGAAGAAGAACGCCGGGGATTTAAATTACCTGAAGGCTTTGAGATTCAGTTATACGCTTCAGAACCTGATATAGGCAAGCCCATCAATTTTGCATTTGATGCCAAAGGAAGAATGTGGGTTACACAATCTTTTGAGTATCCTTTCGCTGCTGTTCCGGGAAAAGGAAAAGACAGGCTGAGCATACTGGAAGACACCGATAACGATGGTAAGGCAGATAGGTTCATTCACTTTGATGATACATTGAATATTCCTATTGGTATTTTACCTGTAAAAGATGGCGCGGTTGCATATTCCATTCCGAATGTGCTGCATTTTACAGATGCTAATGGCGATGGAAAGTTGGAAAGCCAGCAAAGGATATTTGGACCGTTTGAATACAAAGACACGCATGGCATGGTGAATAATTTTACGGATGGATATGATGGCTGGATATATGGATGTCATGGCTTTACCAACAGGTCAAATATAGCAGGCGCAGATGGTGACAGCATTCACCTGGTTTCAGGTAATACCATTCGTTTTAAAGCTGACGGCAGCCGCATTGAACATCATACTGCCGGAAGGATTAACCCGTTTGGTCTTGCCTTTGATGAGTTGGGTTACCTGTATTCAACAGACTGTCATACTTCGCCTTTATATCAATTGATCAGGGGTGGCGATTATTCTCAATGGGGCAAAGAAGAAGGAATGGGTTTTGCTCCGGATATGAAGCCGTTTGAAAATGAGGCCACCGCTTTAGCCGGACTTGCCTATTATGCAGATGTATTATTCCCTGAAGCATATCGCAAAAACCTATTTATGGGTGATGTGGTAGCATCAAGAGTATACAGGAATTCATTTTCATTTAAAGGCTCTACGCCGGTAGGTAAACGCGAAGCAGATTTTGTATTAAGTGAAGACTCCTGGTTCAGGCCTGTAGATGTAAAGCTCGGACCTGATGGCGCCATTTACATTGCAGATTTTTATAACAGTATTATCGGTCATTATGAAGTACCGCTCGATCATCCAAAACGCGACAGGATACGAGGAAGGATATGGCGTATAACCTACAAGGGGCAATCCAATAAAAAACAGGATCTGTCAACCGCCACAGCAAAAGAGCTCTTTGCCGCATTGAACGCTGAGAACATTAAGATAAGAATAGAAGCTGCTAATCAACTTACCGACAGGATAGGAATAGATGCGGTTGAGCCTGCAAAAGCTATGTTGCAAAAGAAAGATGCTAGCACCAGGCAGTACGTGCATAGTTTGTGGGTATTGCACAGGTTGCATGCCTTGCCGGATGATATTATAAGATCTTCGGCTACTCACGCTGATCCTGTTATACGATTACATACTATGCGTGTATTGAGTGAACAGAAAGATACTTTATCCGCGTTATATCCCTTAATAACTGCTGCGCTTGATGATAAAGATGTACATGTGCGCAGAGCAGCCGTAGAGCTGATGGGCAGGTATGTGAATGCTGATGCTGTAGACAGGTTGATCGCTTTCAGGAAGAAGGTAGAAGACTCTGATACGCATATGATCTACACGATCAGGCTTTGCCTGCGTAATTTATTGCGCCATGAATTTTTGATGAAGGAGATGGCGGGAAAACAATGGAAAAATGAAGACGCGGCGGTTTTGGCTACTGTGCTTGTGGGTGTGCAAACGCCTGCATCAGCCAGCTTCCTGTACAACTATATCAGGGATAATGATGTATCTAAAGATGAGTTCCCTAAGGTATTTATGCATATGTCCAGGTTTATTCCTGACACTCAGCTTGATGCTGTTATTACTGCGGGAATAGAAAAAGGAAATAAAGACGCTGATCTTGATTATACCATTTTTAAAAGCATACAGGATGGTATAGTGCGAAGAGGAGGAAAAGAAACTGCCCAGTTCAATGAATGGGGTAAAAAAATGGCGATCAGTGTTTTGGATAATATAGAAGGCAGTAAAATTGCAGGTGATGGTTTGCAGATCAATAAGCAAAAATTTGCAATGGATATGGCAGGCAGGTATAAGCTGCAGAGCGTAACGCCGAAACTGGTTGAAATTGCAAAAGATACTGCCAATAAGAATGATGTAAGAACAACTGCACTTCGCGCCTTATTAAAACTAAATATGCATAAAAACGCTCCATTAGCCGGGGTGCTTATTCAAAATGCAGGAACCGATATAGATTTTAAAAGAGATATTGTTAATACGCTGGGAGAATTCACAGAAACAACCTCAGCTAAAATACTGGCGGGAATAAAAAATCCTGAGCCTGAATTACAGCAAAGCATAGCGGTTGCACTTGCAGGCACCGGTGCGGGAAAAGATATGCTATTTGATAAGGTAAGAAAAGGTGAAATATTTGCACGGGTGCTGATACAACCAAAAGTAGAAGAGCGATTGCATTTAAACATTTCAGCCAGACAGCAGGCTTTGCTTAAAGAACTTACCGCTAATCTTGAAGATGTAAATAAAGAAAGGCAGGCGTTGATTGCGGAAAGGGTAGCGGCATTTCATGCGGCAACACCAGCGCCATCACCTGAGGTTGGCAGAACCGTGTTCACGAGAAATTGTTCGCCCTGTCATAGCATTGGTGATGATGGTGGCGGAATGATTGGCCCACAATTGAATAGTGTAGGCAAATGGGGTGTTCAGTCTCTTTCAGAAAAAATACTGGATCCCAACAGGAATATCTCTGAGTCATTCCGCAGTTATAATATTAAATTGAAAGACGGCAAAGTATTGACCGGTTTATTCAGGCGTGAAGAAGGCGCTGCAACCATATATGCAGACGCGTCAGGCAAAGAATTTTCTGTAGCCCAGAAAGATGTAGCGGAAAAAAAGGCGTCAAAATATACATTAATGCCAGATCAGTTTGGTACTGTTCTTCCGCAGGATGAATATAATGCACTGATCGCATACCTGCTTACGGTGCAGCAATAAGCATGTACTGGTTGTTGTAACAATGGCTTTTTTGTAAAAAGGAGCCTTTTTTACAAGTAATGTTTATTACCTGTTTAAAACCGGGAATCTGGTTTATTTCTTTGTTTTAATACCTTCGCGAGTATGCTTTCAGCCAAAATAAAAATGCACAGACTGAAGAAATTTCAATTTGTTCAGTCAAGTGCCCGAAACCGGATCCTGTAAATCTTTTTCCCGGCACGCCGCACTCTTTATTTATCACATGCCTAAAAAGTCAAGAGTAATATCTTCATATAGTTCACCCTGTGTAAAATCAAAGCTTTCCGGCAATTTATTAATCCAGCGCTCATACAATTTGTGGGTTAGATATATTTTATTATCGGCTATGCCTAACCCGCTGAGCACGTTTTGAACTTTTTGTGGTTGCCCTTTGTATTATCTCTTCACTTTGCTTAAAGCAGCAATCCGGCATTGTCGGTATGTATCCAACATATCTCCATAAAACCGCCTTTTACTTATTGTTTTGCCAGGAGGTAGATTATTATGCAACAGGTGTGTATTGTAGTGCCGTAAATACTGCGACAAATATTTCCAATTTCATAAATTTTTTTCCCGATAGAGAAATTGACAGGATATGTTTAGCGGCAATTTTGCAGCATAAATTGACTGTTTTATGCCTGTTAAACAAATCCTTGTTATTCTTTTCCTGAATATTTCCGTTATCAGTTTTGGTCAGAATGCCTCATTATATGGCAGGGTTACCACCGAAGATAATCAACCCGTAAGCCTGATCAGCGTTACATTGTTAAATACCCGGTGGGGAACACTCACCAACGAAAATGGTGAATACCGCATACAAAATATAAAGCCCGGCAATTACACCCTGCAATTATCTTTTACAGGAGATATCCGCAAAACGCAGCCGGTTACATTAGACGCGGGCAGCAACGTACAACTTGATCTTACCGTAACAGAGGCTTCCAAACAACTGGAAGAAGTTGTAATTGAAACCAGTAAGATCATGAACCGGGCTGCCAGCACCGCCAACAAAATGCCGCTGAATACGATGGAGACTCCTCAGGTTGTCCATTCTATTTCCAATGTTATCCTGCGAAAACAAAACGCGATGACGCTCGAAGACGCGATGAAAAACGCGCCGGGTATCAGTAAACTTTGGGATGCCACCAGCCGGCCTGATGGCGGTTCTATTTTTGTAAGCCGCGGATTCCAGACAACTACCAAAGTGCGCAACGGCTTGCCCAATATCGTAAATACCAATGTGGAAATGGCCAACCTCGAACGGATTGAGGTGATCAAAGGGCCTTCAGCCACCATGTTTGGCAGTATCGTATCTTCTTATGGCGGATTGATTAACAGGGTTACTAAACGGCCTAACTTTCATAACGGTGGTTATGCTGATGTTTCTTATGGAAGCTATAACTTTTACCGCGCTTCGGCAGATGCCAATTTTGTTCTTCAGCAGGATAAGATCGCGGCACGTATAAATGTGGCGGGACAAAATCAGGATAGCTGGCAGGACGCCGGCTTCCAGAGAAGCTATATCATTGCGCCTTCATTACTGTTTAAGCCCAACAATAAGTTTTCATTGAACATTGATGCTGAAATTGTGGGAAGCAAAGGCAATAGCAATGGCGGCAATTTTATGTTTGTGCTGGCGCCAGGCACTATCAATGGTGCAATAAGCAGTTTATTGCTGCAGCAGGGGTTAAATGAACAGCAGGTAGGCGCTATCATGTCGCAGGCGCCGCAAACTTTTAAGCAGGCCTATGGTACGGATAAAGTGGATGAATTAAAAACCAGCTATGACCGTTCTTTCCTGTCCAACGATATTTATCCTACCACGCAATCCAATGCTTTTTTCGCAGAGGCATCTTATAAAATATCGCGGCACTGGACATCGCAAACTGCTATCACTTACAGCAACAGCCATAATAAAGGATATTCTCCCTATCAGTACCTGCTGCCCAATTATCTCGGGCATTTTATAAACTCAATGATGACCACCGGTGTTCCTGATTTCGGAACGCCCGGGCATGACAGCATCGGCAGGATGGTTTGGAACCCGGTAGGCACCACCAATACATTTGATGTGCAGCAGAACTTTATTTCCGACTACCAGATAGGTAAAGTAAGAAACCGTGCTATCATTGGAGTAGACTACGCTTATTACAAATCATATGTAACCTATAACCGCTTTTACGGAAGCCTGTTTGGTGTGGTTCCTTATCCCGATCTGTTTGATGTGGTTGATATCTATGGCGCTTCTGCCAAAATGCAGGATCTTAACAAGCCCAATGTGCTTGATGCCTTTCAGAACCGCCCACCCGGTACGTTGCCTTATAATCAAAAATCAAGCGTGTTCAGTGGGTTTATCAATAACGTTACCAACATTACAGACTACCTGATTGTATCGGCAGGTATACGGATGGACAATTTCCGCAACATATTGCAGAAGGAAGATCAAACCAAATGGTCGCCCAAATTCGGTTTGATCCTGATGCCGGTAAAGGACAGGTTTACCATATTTGCTAACTACCAGAACAGCTTCACCAATAAGTTTGGAGCAGACAAAAACAATAAACCTTTTGTGCCGGAAGAAGCCAATCAAAAAGAAATAGGTATTAAATACAATCTCTTTAACAATAAGCTGACAGGCAGCATCAGCTATTACGATATCCTTGCGAAAAATATTATCCGTGGAGATATCAGCGATCCTATGTTCAACGTACAGGACGGTGAGCAGAAGAGCAAAGGCGTGGAATTGGAAATTGTTGCCAACCCTGTTATAGGCTGGACGCTGTTATTGGGTTATGGTTATAATGACAGCAAATACCTGAAAGCAGATGCTGATGTTGAAGGATTGAGACCTGTTGGATCAGGACCTGCAAATACGCTCAACTTCTGGACTAATTATACTTTTACTACTACTGCGTTAAAAGGGCTGGGTGCCGGTCTCAGTATAAACTATGCAGGTAAATCCTATGCCTTCAATCAAAGACCTGATGACGTATTGATCCTTCCTGCGTATACGATTGCGGGCACTCATATTACGTATGATACAAAGCGCTACCGTCTTGGTGTAAAGATCAACAATATCACCAATGAAAAATACTGGATGGGCTGGAGCAATTATATTCCGCAAATGAAAAGACAACTGATCGGCACTGTTGCCATTAAATTCTAAATTTTAATCCCTATGCAATCTCAACTGCGCGTAGCTATACTCTGGTTTTTACTGGTTTTCTGTTATCTTATTCACGGGTATTATCACCTGGCCGAATTATTTTTTGGTGTAGACATTAAAGTGCCGGATGCAAAAGGAGCTGTACCTGTATCTGCACATCTTTTTAGTGTATTTATTGAAATACTGCCATTGGCATTAGGGCTTTTAAGTCTTTACAAAACTGCAAAGTGGCTGCAATGGGTGAGCTTTATTTTTGCGATATTGCTTGGATTGCTGAACCTGGTGCATCTTGGAGGAACCATAGCCCAGGAAGCCGGGGAGATAAGGCAGGTAGTATTGCTCACTTTCATACTTGTTGTAAATATCCTGCTGATAAGGGAAACCAACCGGCAAAGAAAAGGTATTGCTGTTGCAGGATGAATTGCAAGACCTGTTTCCGAAGTGTACAAGCCGCCGGAAAAAAATAATAGTAAAAGCAGGAAAGGGCTTCGGTGGGCGCTGCATCAAAAAAGATGGTTTGGAAAATGGCACCTGTATCTTGGCATTATTGCCGGCGCTATTTTATGTATAGTAGGACTAACAGGCAGCATTCTTGTTTTCCAGGATGAAATTGATGTGGCGCTTAATAAAAACCTGTTTGAATCTTTAAAGGGACAAAAAAGGTATAGCATTGATGAGGTCATACCGGTGGTGCAGCAAAAATATCCAGGCAGGAAATTTGATTATGTTTTTCAAACAGATGAGGAAAACCCGAATGCCACTTACCGCTTTTATAATTTCACCACAGAGGAAGAGTTTTTTGTTAATCCTTATACAGCGGAGCTGTGCGGCAAAAGACTGATCAACAGTTCGTTTATCAGGATAGTGATGAATATTCACCGCACCATGCTGATACCTGCAGCCGGAAGATATATTGTAGGACTGGCTACACTGGGTATGCTCATACTTACCATCAGCGGACTGCGGTTGTGGGTTCCGCAGCAATATAAAAAATGGAAGCAATGGCGATCTGTGCTGACGGTGAATTTTAAGGCAGGCTTTAAGCGCCAGAATTACGACTGGCATAATGTGCTGGGTTTTTATTCGGCGCCTGTCATTATCCTGCTTTCCATTACAGGATTTGCCATTACATTCAGCACCGTATTTATCGCCTTTTTATTTATGCTTACCGGTCAGTCGCCGCAATCTGTTGCTGGTATTTTCGGGCAGAAGTCTGTCTACACGGAGGGAGCAAAAAGTCTTTCGGCAACAGCAGTAGCAAAGATCGCTTCAGCGGAACTGCCTGAAGCGCAACTGCTGGGTATAGCTGTTCCGGCAGACAGCAGCATGGTATACAGGCTGGATCTTAAATCAGACGGTCCTGCAAGAAGCGGTAACAGGATCATGCTGATGGTTGACCAGTATACCGGCAAAATAGTATTGAACAGCGAAACAGATTTTCCGGATATAGGCAACTCCTACCTGTCGTGGCTCACGCCTATTCACTATGGTACTTTCGGTGGTATGCCTACACGCATACTGGCATTGCTCGGAGGTTTGATGCCGCTTTTGCTATACATCACCGGTTTTATTATCTGGTGGCCGCGCTATAAAAAGCAAACCGCTAAAGCCACCTATGTAGCACCTAAGCCTAACAGGGCGGAGCAACAGCTTAATGCCATCCGCGAAGGAAAACTTAGCAGGTATTTCGGGTTTTATTTTAAAAAGGGTATCAGGTATGCGTTGCTGTTATTAGTGGCTGCTTTTGTTGCCGGCGCCTTATATGGACTGATATCCGGGATAATTATACAGCCGGCTTTGTTTGCAGTGCTTTATACCGGCATCTGTATTATCGTCAACTTTATTATAGCGTTGCTGGTATTCATTGTTAACCTGCTTTTCTTTGCACCTTTCAAACGATCCAAAAGAAATACATTCAAATATTTTTCTCTTTCGCTGGCTTTCGTTTTGGTTTTTCTGCCGGTAATTATTGCTGTAGCCAAATTAAGCAGGAATGTGTTTTAGGTGAAACAACCATTATTAAGGCAACCTTATATATCATTCGCTTCATCCTTTATCCGGGTTATAAAATAACCTGGCGTTACACCATAATTTTTTTTGAAAGCGGTAATAAAATGCTGTACATATTCATAGCCGCAATATGCCGCTATCTCGCTTATCGTTAACTCATTTTGCTGTAAAAGCTCATTCGCTTTTGCATACGCAATGCATGCAGGTATCCGAAAACGGTATTGCCGAACAGTGCCTTGAATCCGCTTTTCAATTTAAAATCATTAATACCTACTTTATGCGCCAGGTCAATCAGTGAACAGGGGTTAGCAATATTCTCCTCTAAAATTTAGGGTAGGTATCCTTTAGCGAACTTTCGCCAATACGGCACTGCTGTCAAATTGGCAAAAGTTTTTATTTGGATTTCGTAAATTTGAAAGTTAGCGGCAAGGCTATGACGACACACACAATGAAAAAGATACTAACAATATTAATCGGACTTTTTTCCGTTTTGATCACATTTGGACAAGACAAAAAATGTTGCGAAACATATGTTTACGAAGGCTATATTCTGACAGACCAAAATAAGAGGCTCGAAATGAACCTCAATTTTTTGGTTCTTCTTGACTCTACAATGGTCGGTTCATATTATTATGACCCAAATTGGGGTTCATTGAAATTGGCAGGAAAACTAAACCCTGACTTTACTTTCTATTTAGTAGAGCGTGACAAAACGGACAGTATTACTGGCTTCTTTGAAGGAAAGCTAAATACAGACTACAAATTAGCAACAGGAAAATGGACAGACGGAAAAAGGCAAAAAAATTTCGATTTTGAAATTAAGCAAGTAATTGGAAAATCTTATTGGGACTTCATAAAGAAAAATCGAGCTTTATATGAATACAAAAACATTAAGCAAGCAATTCGACAAAAACATAAAGTTTTGAGTATTGACGTAGCAAGCCAAGGACTAAGCAAATTACCCAATAAACTATCTCGACTTGACAAAATCGTTTCAATAAATCTATTAGGAAATCAATTTGAAACTTTTCCAGCAATTTTAAGCAAACTGACAACACTTGACGAAATATCATTAAGCTCAAATCAATTGATAAGTGTTGGCGCGGAAATCGGACAATTGAAAAACTTGCGAATACTTATAATGAATAATAATCAACTAAAAGAACTTCCAAAAGAAATCGGAGAATTGACAAACCTTTTGTATCTAGAAATTGGAAACAATAAATTGACGAGTTTACCCGAAGAAATTAGGTATTTAACAAGTCTACAAGAACTTCACATAGAACGAAATAATTTGAACGAAACGGAAAAACAGAGAATTAAAAAACTATTGCCGAAATGTATAATTCACTTTTGACAGAAAGAAGCCCAGCCACTAACAAGGTATTGCCAAAAGCGTGGCTTAACGGCTTCGATTGGGCATTTGTACAAGGCTCAACTTTCGTTCTTCGAGTGAACTTTTGTACTAAAAATCCCCGCCTTCGGCAATACCCAAAACGTTATCAGCTATTGTATAGACCGCTACGCTTTGAGGCTTCAACTTAATTGGATATTTGTAGATCAAGGAATAATCAATAGACTTAATTATAACAAAGCAAATATGGTAAATGACTATAAAAAGTTTGATTTATATGGAAAAACATTAATACAAAAAATTGTATTAAAACAGCCCTTTAAATACGATTTTCCCGTTAACGAACAAGCCTGTTTTTTATTTGTGAAAGAAGGTACACTTCAATATCAGAAAGAGGATTATCAAATAGATATTCCGTGCAATTATTCATTATTTCTAAATTGCTTAAACTCCGGAAATCAAATACAAAATTCCGAAAGTGATTGCGAGATTGTAATTGTTACATTCTATGCAGATGTTTTGAAAAAAATATACGACAAGGAATTACCTCTGATACTTCATAAACCCAAAAATATCATTTCAAATAAGTCAAGGGAAAAGATAAATAACGGCTTTTTAATTCAAAAATATATTGAAGGATTATTGTTTTATTTTGAAAACTCATCACTTGTCAATGAAGACATTTTGATTTTGAAGTTGAAAGAAATTATCCTTTTATTATCACAAACACGAAATGCCGAATCAGTTCAAATCATATTATCCCAACTTTTTTCACCAACAACTTATACATTCAAGCAAATAATTGAAGCCAATCTGTTTTCACAAATGTCGGTAGAAGAACTGGCACAGCAAACAAATCTAAGCATATCTTCATTCAAGCGGGAATTTGTAAAACTGTATAACGACACTCCGGCCAATTATATTAAAACCAGAAAATTAGAAAAAGCGGCTGAATTACTCCTGGTTTCTAATGAACGTATTTCCGACATTGCCTTTAATTGCGGGTTTAATGACCTTTCAAATTTCACCAAAAGTTTCACTGAGAAATACCATACTACCCCTACAAATTACCGGTTGAACCAAATTGCCAAATAATTGAACTAATTCACAAAGTTCCTTCTTTCTATGTTTTCCACTTTTGCATTGTCAATAATGACATCAAAACTTAAAAAAATAAAAGAATGGAACGTACAGCAAAAGCATATTGGGAAGGCAATGTAAAAGAAGGTAAAGGAAATTTAACCACACAAAGTGAAGTTTTAAACCAAACTAATTACAGTTTTAAAACCCGGTTTACAGGGGAAGAAAAAGGTACAAATCCTGAAGAATTATTAGCGGCAGCACACGCAGGCTGTTTCACAATGGCAGTCAGTTATGCTTTAACCGGGAAAGGAATAAATCCAACATCTTTGGATACGGAAGCTAAGGTTTCTATGGATAATACCGGAATTACAGGAATACACCTTTCCATAACCGGCAATGTTTCGGGTATTACTGCAGAAGAATTTGAAGCTATTACGAAAGATGCCGAAAAAAACTGTTTAATTTCTAAAGTGTTGAATACAGCAATCAGTTCTAAAGCACATTTAGCGTATTAAGTCATCGGATATTAAAATATTTAAAAAATGGGATTATCAACATTGGGTATTCTTCATACCATCATCGGTATTGTTGCCATCGTTGCAGCAATCGTATCTTACGGAAAGTTCAGCAAAATAAATTTAAACCACATTACAGGTAAAATCTATTTTTATTGTACCGTAATTACTTCGTTTACAGCATTGGGGTTATCTAAACTTGGAGGCTTTAATCCCGGGCACGTTTTTGCCTTGTTTATTGTAGTTTTGGTTTGGGTCGCTTATTTTCTTTATGTTAAGAAACCAGGTCATAACAAAGCCCGGTATTTTGAGAATTTTCTTCTTTCATTTAGCTTTTTTCTATCGTGGGTACCTACAATCAATGAAACATTCACCAGGGTTCCGGTCGGAAAACCATTGGCCAAAGCACCAACAGACCCTGTAATTGCTAAAACGCTTTTTGTTTTTCTGATTTTGTTTATTACGGGTTCTATTTATCAGTTCATACACCAAAGAAAAATCAACAAAAAAATTATCAACTAAACATTTTTCAAACGGAATGAAAACAGCACTTATTACCGGGGCTAATCAGGGCATTGGTTTTGAAACAGCCAGACAATTAGCAAAAATGAATTATTACATTTATTTAGGTAGCCGAAATTTAGAAAAAGGATTACAAGCCGTTGAAGAATTAAAATCTGAAGGGCTGACGAATGTTGAACTCATTGAAATAGATGTAACAGACACTAATTCGGTAAAATCAGCAAGACAAATCATAGAAAGTAAAACACACAAATTGGATTTATTGATTAACAATGCAGGCATTGCGGGAACTCAGCCACAAAATATCTCTACTGTAAGCATAGAAAATTTAAAAAATATTTTCGAAACCAATTTTTTCGGTGCAGTACAAACCACACAACAGTTTATTGCTCTTTTAAAAAAATCGAATAGGCCTACAATTATTAATGTTTCAAGTCCATTAGGCTCACTAACAATGCAAAGCAATTCACAAAATCCTAATCATAGAATTTATGATGCTTATAGTTGCTCTAAAACAGCACTAAACGCTTTAACCGTATTATTAGCACGGGAATTAGAAGGGATAAATTTTAGAATCAACAGCATAGAGCCAGGTTATACTGCTACAAACCTGAATGAATATAAAGGAACGCAAACCGTAGAGCAGGCGGCAGGCATAATCATAAAGTATGTGCTTTCCGAAAGTACAGAAACAGGAAGTTTTTTTGACAGAGAAGGCAATAAATTGAATTGGTAATAACAAATCACCCAACACCACCAACCTAAAGAATCATCACTCCGGACAAAAGACGGCTGAAGGGCACTTCCCCATTAGGCTAAATAACTGCACCGAAGCCAAAAAAAAGTATAAAAATGGAAAATTCAAAAGTATGGTATATCACAGGGGCGTCAAAGGGAATCGGGCGTTCATTAGTAAAACAACTATTAGCAAAAGGACACAAGGTTGCGGCAACATCACGACAAGTTTCTGCATTGTCTGACATTACAAGTGAGAATTTTTTGCCTTTGGAGGTTGATTTGACAGACGAAAAATCAATCGCAACATCATTAGAAAAAACGAATAATGCTTTTGGTAGAATTGACGTGGTTGTAAACAATGCGGGTTATGGAATTGGCGGTGCTATTGAAGAACTATCGGAGCAAGAAATAAACGACAATTTCAATGTCAATTTTTTTGCTGTTGTAAAAGTAATTCAACAAGTATTGCCGTATTTAAGAAATCAGCGTTCGGGACACATCATCAACATTTCATCAATCGCAGGTTTTTCACCCGGGCTCGGTTGGAGCATCTATTCGGCTGCGAAGTTTGCCGTAACAGGTTTATCAGAAGCATTGGCAAATGATTTGAAACCATTACGCATAAATGTAACAGCGGTTTTGCCTGGTTGGTTTCGTACCAATTTTGCAAAACCAGACTCAATTGCTTTTGGCGAAAAACAAATTGACGATTACATTTTTTTGAGAACAGCACACCAAAAGATGAATGAAATAGATGGCAAACAATTAGGAAATCCCGACAAAGTTGCTGACGTTTTTATTGAATTAGCGAATAATCAAAATCCGCCAACACACTTATTTTTGGGAAGTGATGCACACAAAAGGGCGACAGGCAAAATTGCTCAACTATCGCAGCAAGTCGAACAGTGGAAAAAACTTTCTTCATCAACAGATTTTGAAGAATAAGCAAACTGACAATAAGCCCGAAAAAGTCAAGCGAAAGCAGCCGATATAATGAGGAAAATTCCAAAAGACTATCTGATAAACAATTTAATTCGGACTTCACGACTTATGGTTGGATTAGACACTTTTAAACCAAAAAGTTGGTTGGCAATGGCAAAATTGGGTGTTGCGACACTTTAGAAATAAACTAAACGACCGGCAGAAAAACCGGCTGCTAAACGGTTTTATGCAAGCTTGGCTCACGGAATAAATTCCGGCAGTTTCGCTGTTCGGCTTCAGTTACGGCTGACGAATATCTATCGGCTTTTATGCTTATCTTCAACAAAAAAAACATCTTTTTTCACTTCAATATTGGCGATAGGAATTTCATCTTGCAACGACAGGTTTTTTGTGCATTAAAACCGCCTGTATTTAACCCTTAAAAACGATATTTTGTATCTTTACAGGAGTGAAATTAAAGAACGATACTATGTATAATCCTTTAAAAATTGACCGGGAGAATGTGAGTATGCTGGGCGTGAAATTCCCCAGCCTGGCTTCACTTGAAGCTACCGCAAATGCTATTGGCACGAATATGTTTGAAGGATTTGAGCCAACAAAAGAGTTAATACAATTGTATTTAGATTGGAAAACGGGCATAATTTCCGAAACGGACTTTTTGGCTAACTTGTATGCCCTTTATGGGAAATAATTATCAATACATTGACCCCGACTACAAATACACCGGTAAAAGTGGTATTCTGCGTAATTTGGCAAACATCGAAGATGGGAAAGTATTGTTGGCTTATGAGAGTTTAAAGGTTTCCAAAAGAGTTGAAGAATTATTTGAAAATCCGATAAAGCTCAAGGACGCTGATTCTTTGCTTACCATTCATCATTATCTGTTTCAAGATGTATATGAATGGGCGGGAAAAATCCGAACGGTAAATATCAGTAAAAGCGGAAAGCCATTTTTTAATGGAGAACGTTTTAACACCGCCTTTCAGTATGTTGACAATTTGATTGCTGAATACCGCAAAATTAAGAAAAGCGACAAACAACAACTATCAAACAAGCTTGCAAAAATTTTAGATTCCGTCAATTTTCTGCACCCATTCAGAGAAGGCAACGGACGAACTCAAAGAGAATTTTTACGAACACTGGCTCTTGAAAAGGATCTTATTCTCAATCTTAACCCACCCGACAATCAAGATGTTTACGACCGCTATATGTTGGGAACAATAAATGGCGACATCGAACAGCTATCAAAACTCATCTTTGAACTAATAGCACAACCAGACTGATGACAACCACGTGCTGCCAATATTCGGCTTGACAATATGGCGGCTGGATGAATTTGTTTGGCATTTTCGGTTATGTATTGCCCAATACCCTGTCTTCTGATTTTATCTCGTAGCCCATATTGTCTGTTCCATTTACTTCTTCTTCGTCATCCAGCCCATATAGATGGATGATTGAAAAAAGCGCAGTGGCGGTTCAAATCCTGCTGCTATGCATAATTCCGATACTCTTTCTTCCGGAACGGGGAAAAGTTCATTTTCTATCCTGTTCAGGCGATTGCTGATTTGTTCTTCGTCTAAGCCATCCGGCAAAAGAAGTTTAAGCACTTGCAAATTTTGCCTGATCTGGCTTTTGTCGCCGGTTATGTCTAATATCACGAATACAGCTCCCGGAATTAATTTTGCCGCAATGTCTTTGAGCAGGTTTAGTTTATCGCCGTTGTCATCAAGAAAATGCAGCACCAGCAAAAGCGTTGCCGCGCCATATTTTTTTCCAATGTCAAGATCAGCTACCAGACCTTCGATCAATGTTACATCTTCACAGTTTTTAAATTTTTCTCTTGCCTGCCTGATCATTTCAGGAGAGGGATCAACACCTGTGATCTTCCAATGCGCGGGCGCCTGTACAAATAGTTCTATTTCATTTCCCGTTCCGCAGCCCGCTATCAACAGATCTTTGTATTCAGCTTTACTGAGTAACCTGGGTAACTGGTCTAAAAAATAATGATAGCCTGGTATCCATGTTTTCACAAACTGGTTATAGCCTGTTGCTCTTTTGTTTTCAAATATTTCTATTTTGTTCATCCCGTAAGGAGTATTGTTTACCGTTTATGATGTTCAATTTATTTCACCAACAACCGTCACCTTTTTGTCTGTGCAAAAAAAGATTAATAATAAAATTGTAGTATGGAAATCATTGCCGATGCTGCAATGCTTTTATAGCCCTCTGATCTTTAGTGGAGAAATACCGTTGAATTTTTTAAAAGCAGCGCTGAAATTAGACATATTCTGATAGCCGAGCAAATTGCCGATTTGCTGTATAGAAAGATCGGTATTTAACAAATATCTCCTGGCTTCATTCATTCGTATTTGCTGCAGGTATCCGAAAATCGTGTTACCAAATACCTCTTTAAATCCTTCTTTCAATTTTGTTTGATTGATGCCCACCTGTTTGGCCAGATCCAGGATAGTTAAAGGTTTTTCCAGGTTTTCTTTGATAAGGTAGGCTGCCTGGTGAATTTTATCCCGGTCTGACTTGTTCAGCCTGATGCGGGGCTTGTTATTGATGCCCTCGTACAGCAGCGCTATTAATTCATATACTTTCGATTCCAAATAAATTCTGCGTGTAAGCCCTTCAAATGTACAGTTCCGGATATCGCGGATCGTTCTTATTATATCGCCATATATAGCTACGCCACCGTTTTTCAGAACACTGCTCTTCCCTAAGTAGATTTTGTTAATGAATGTGTCCATCAAATCAGATTCGCCCGCATATTTATTCAGCAACCCCAGTGGAATATGCACATCAAAGGTCTGATATGTTGTATTCTTGTGAAACTGTATATCAGCATGGTTAGCCTCGGCAGACAGGAAGGAAATATTCCCGGACGATGCTTTGGTAATATGGCGTTTAGACTGGTTTGTAAAATGAATGTCAGCATCAGACAGGTTAAGCTGAATTTCCAGCAACGGTTCTTCACCCTTACCAAAAAGACTGACATCATCCGTCATTGTGTACTTTGACTGAAGTATGAACATTCCTTCCCTCAGATGCTGCTGCTCGAAGCTGATATCTCCTTTTGGCGTTCTGAAAAGTATTTTATTTTCTTCCTCAGATGGAGAAAGGAAATCATCAAAATCAGTTGCTAATAATTTGTACCCCATAACAATGCTTCCAAATTCATAATAAACACTTCTGTATTCATAATAAATGTTCCAATATTCGTAAGTAATCACCAGGCTTGTTCGGCAATCTTTGCCGGCTGAAAGCGACATGAAATTTTTCAGATCAAAAATACGCAAAAAAGTACCGATCTGCGGGAGCAGAAAGATAATCCAACCGGCAGGTGGTCCGGCGATCAATTAGCAATTTAACATATATAAACAGAAAGACCGGTGATTAAAATATTCTTCCTTTTCCTTTTAACAGTATTTTCATTACAAACGATTGGCTGCCCGGTGCAATTATCAGTAATGAATGAAAAGGGTAATGGAATGGAAGGCATGACCGTGAAAAATAAGGCAACCTTCCTTTTAGGCTATACCAATGCACAGGGAAACATAACGGTGGAGCTTGAAGAAGGCAAACAAACCCTGTTGTTTTATAAAGACGGAAAACAAATATTGGATACAACGATTGTTATACACTGCAACGGCAGCAACCAGTTCAAATTTGTTTTAAGCGAAAAATGGAATAGCCCGGTCCAACTGGATGAAGTAAGGGTTTATTCCAAAACAGCAAAACAACTAATGGATATATCACCATTTTCTGTTCAGGCAATAGACCTGCAAAAAGAGTATAACAAAGGCGGTGATGTAAGTGAGGTGCTGAACAGGGCATCAGGAATAAAATTGCGTACCGATGGAAATATAGGCGCTCCTGTTCAGGTAAATCTTGGCGGATTGCAGGGCAAGGCAGTGCGTATTTTTAAAGACGGTATACCCGTTGAGTTATTTGGTCACGGGTTTAATCTCGGCACCATTCCTTTGAATATGCTGGAGCGGGTAGAAGTGTATAAGGGTGTGATGCCCTTGTACCTGGCTTCAGATGCGCTTGGCGGGGGTATTAATTTAGTATCGCGCCAGGAGCCGGAAAAAACACTGGAGCTTTCTTACGAGATAGCTTCTTTCAATACGCATCGCGCCACTGTGTATGGATTGTGGCACAACAAGAGCCGGAAATGGTATATCGGCACCAACAGTTCTTTTAATTATTCAGACAACGACTATAAAGTGCATGTTCCTGTTTATGCAACAGGAACAGGAGTAAGAGTGTATAAAAACCTCAGGCGATTTCACGATGCTGTGCGTACATATTATGTTGAAGCTTTTGCAGGCATTCAAAACAGAAAATGGGTTGACGATCTTCGCCTCACGCTCATCAGGTCGTCTTTTTACAAAGAAATTCAGCACGACGGCATTATGGACAAAGTGTATGGAGAGCCTTTTTCCAAAGAGCAAAATTATACAGGGCTGATCAGCTATAAAAAAGGTTTCCTGGAAAACAGGCTGAAAGTAAACCTGTTGGGCACTTACAGCTTCTTCAACACAAAATTTATAGATACCGCCACTGTAAGGTACGGATGGGACGGAGCACTTATCGGTAGTGGTTTGCGGCCGGGTGAGATTAACCTCGGTAATAATCAGCAATTGGACTATCATTTTTTTTCTTCCAGGCTGAACATTTCGTACCGGCTTAACAATACGCATACCATAGACTTTAGTGAGCTATACTACCAGCAAAACCGGAAAGGAAGCGACCCGCTCGGAGCCATTACTGCTGTTGAAAAAATTGATGTGCTGACCGTGCCGGCAGTATACCGGAAGAACAATATGGGATTGGGACTGCGTTCACAATGGTTTAATAAAAGCGTGGAAAGCATTGTTGCATTGAAACATTATTACTTTTCAACTAAAGGCTATACAACAGACAATTTTGGGCTGGGCTGGCGCTCTGCAGTATCCAACAGGCAACCGGGTTACCTGGCCGGCTTAAGGTGGAACAACGAACACTTTATGGCTAAGCTGTCTTATGAATATGCAAACAGGTTACCGGATGAAAATGAAATTTTTGGAGATGGCCTGATGACCAAAGAGAATATGAGCCTTAAACCGGAGAAAAGTCATAATATCAATATTAACGGGCAATATATGCTGCAGGCAGAACATCATGACCTGACCTTGTCGGCAGGATTTTTTTACAGGAAAGTAAAGGATATTATTTTCCTGCAATTGGATATACCGTTCAACAGGTATATCAATTATGAACGATCTGAAGTGAAAGGGTTTGAGGTGGAAGCGAATTATACGCCGCATAAATTATTTGATGTTGGTTTTAATCTTACCTACCAGGATGTTCGCAGGGTAGATGTGGAATCCATCTTCGCTTTTCTTGAAGGATCGCGCATTCCCAATGTGCCTTTTTTGTTTGGTAATATATGGTTGCGAAAAGAGTTCAATAATCTCTTCTCAAAAAAGGATCGTGTGGAGCTTACCTGGAACGGGCATTATACCCACCGTTTTTTCCTGTATGCAATTCCTAAATCACAGGAGCCCGCTTTATTTGGAAAGAATGAAAAAGTACAGACCTCGATGATCATTCCCAATGATAACAGGCTGGGCCAGTTTTCACATAATATCGGTGTGTACTACCATTTCCCCAATAAAAAGTTATCTGTATCAGTCGAATGCAGAAACCTGGGCAATGTAAAGCTATACGACAATTTTAATATTCAAAAACCCGGGCGGTCGTACCATTTAAAATTTGTTTATCAATTATTAAATCAAAATAAAAAATAGCATGAAAAGAAGAAGTTTATTTCGTTCATTGGTTATAGGTTTTTCCGGTTTGATGATCTTCGCATCCTGCAGTAAGAGCGACGATACAACTACCCCGCCGGAAGAAACCAGCGAATTTCCTAAAAATGAAACATGGGTTGTTTATGCCGCCACAAGCGGGTGGAGCGGCGGCATCTATACCTTAAAAGAAAACAAAGCCAGGGAAGTTAACCTTGCCAATTTGCCATTCTTTCAATTAAGCAGTGTGCTGGGAGGAAGAACCCTGGGCAAAACACTGTATAAAGTAAACAGCGCTTCCAATGCCCAGGGCATACTGAAGATGAACCTGGATGCTTCTAACAAAGTAGTGGAAGATAAATTTTTGCCCTCCCTTTCTACAAAATACATAACCAACTACCTGGTGGTGAGCGCCACTGAAGGTTATTACTGGGATGATGTGCGCGGGGGACTGAAGCTGCAGACATTTAATCCCACAACAATGGAACGCACCGGCGAAATTGATTTCAGCTCATTGTCTGAAGGTTATCCTGATGAGTCTGCAGGGCAACTGATCATTGCAAAGCGTGATGATAAGCTATATGTAGACTTGCTGCTTGGCACATTAGAAACTGGCAACTGGCAGGTAACGCCAAACAAAAAAGAAGTGGCTATTGCGGTATATGATCTTACAAAGAAGGAAATCGTAGGTGTGACAAAATTTGAAGGCACTACTCATTTAGGAGTATTCATTGATCATGTTTTGTGGGGTTTGGATGAAGTAACACAGGATCTGTATTTTGTGGCTGTGGGCGATATGAAAGTGCAGGATGCTAATTACTCTTCTAAGATCTTACGCATCAAAAAAGGACAAACCACATTTGACCAGGATTTTTCAATTGATATTAAAGATTTCCAGTTCAAAGCCGAGTTCAACAGGTTGTTTGTTTACAACAATAAGATCTACACTACTATTCCTTCCCGTGCTACATCCTATTACGGAGGCGGTGAGCATGGTGTGAAATACAGGGACGATATTTGGTTCTGGACTGAAATTGATGCAACTACAAAAGTGGCGCGTCGCCTGAACATGCCGGCAGACAGCTTCTATGGTACACAAAACCCATTCTACCACAACGGTGAGATCTATTTCCTTTCTAACAATACAAAGGAAAAATTCTTCGGTGTTAATCAATACAACCCGGAGACCGGCGTGGTAAAAGAAACTTTCCGTCTTAAAGAGAGCGGACGCCTGAACGGGTTTAACATTATTGTAGATTGATTTTTTAAAACTTCTAAAAGAATGCCTGCTCATATAATGTGAGCAGGTATTCCAATTATAATTATTAGTCATGAGAATAATTTCTTTAGCACTGTATCTTATGCTGACATTGTCTGGCTCCTCAGTATTTGCACATGCCATCTGGATAGAATCTTCGCCGGCAGGAGTTAAAGGAAAACAACAGACCGTTCGTGTGTATTATGGAGAATATGAACATGCACAAATAGAAAAAACAACAGCCTGGTATTCGGATTTGAACAAGCTTGAGGTTTATTTGGTTCAGCCGGATCAGTCACGCGCAAAATTATCGCTTACAGATAAAGGAGAATGGCTGGAAGCATCTTTTATTCCCGCAACAGAAGGAACATATACCATATATACCAGCCATGTCGCCAAAGACCTGTGGGAGAAAAAAAGGTTCCGGTTCAGCTCCTCTGTTATGGTACAGGTTGGTAAAAGTCAAAATCTGCCTGCTAGTGTACCGGCTTATGGTTTATCAGCAGCGGCCCGGCAGTATACACAGGGTAATAAGGTATCCGTTAAACTAAGCAAACAGGGAAGCGTGTTGGCTGATAAAGAGGTTACCATTATGGCTCCACAGGGGTGGGTTAAAAAGATTAAAACTGATACGCAGGGAAACTTAAGTTTTGACGCAGGATTTGCCGGGATCTACATTATTGAATATGGACAGAATGAGGAAGAAGCCGGCAACTGGAATGGCAGCGCTTACAAAGAAACATGGCAGACGGTTACAACGAGTATAGCTGTGAAATAGCTCGGCTGTAAAAATATTTACCTGTGTTCAGTTCTATTTGTTTCCTGTATCCATAGGGCTTTTCGTTGTGGATGAACAAATTGAAATTGAACATACAGGATAGTATTGCTGATGCATTACCCTTACATTATATGCAAAATCGGTGGAGACAAAGCAGAAAGACTCTCTGATAATGCCCCGGTTGTATTCGAAAAAAGCTCATCCCTTTTTTCTTTTGGTTAGCGCTGTTACATTATCTCGTCTTATTCATGACTGCAATATGCCGGATAGTATTTTTTTCTAAAAATATTTAAGGATGCTGATAGTTTAATTAATAGTACTCAATAAATGCGGAGTAATATCTTATTTTTTCTTAGGCTTGATAGTGAAATTTTTAGGGCTTGTGCCAAACTTTTGCTTAAACTGGTGGGAAAAATGCCCTACCGTACTATACCCAACTTTCAATGCTACTTCTGTAACAGGATACCCTTCGTCTAATAATTTTTGAGCAGCCAGCATTTGTTTGTGTAGATAATATTGATAAATGGTGGTGCCGTTTACTTTTTTGAAAGCTTGCTTTAAAGTTGTTTCATTAGTGCCCAGGCTTTCAGCCATTGCCTGAAGTGTAAAATCCCTGCTGGTTTTAGCGCTGTCAAGTATTTGCTTTGCTTTTAGAGCCAGTGTATGATGCTTGTTATATACTGAGGTTTTTGTTTCTGTAGATGACAATAATTCATGTATAAGATGAAGCAGCATTTCCTTTATCTTAACGCCAAAATACTTTTCCTGGAATAAAGGTTCGGCGAACTGGTCATTCAGAAGTGCGTAAGTAATATCTTTCAGAGCTGCACTGTAGTATAAGTTTGAGGTAGACAGTACCGCGGGCTTACGTTTTGCTACGTTATTCATAAATAAGTCCCAGGTTTTGCATACAGAAACCGGCAACTCATCCAGTAATGGAGTTGATAATCTTATTTCAAAAAACTCCCATTTTTCAGTTCCATTGAAAGTGAGTTTCGGGTTGATTTTATCTTCAAAAAAAAGCTGGAACCTGTCGGGATATATTTGCACAGGGAGCGTGGAAACACCTGTTTTTACAAAGATTTCAGATCCCTTGCTTACTAAAAAAAGTGCAAGCGGAAAATTTTTGGGATATTGGTAATGAATCGAAAATGGACCAGCTCCTTTATGAAAGAAAATTGAAAAGAAAGACGTTGACACAATATTAATCTCATGTCGCGTATGGTTTAGATTTGGTTTTGTTTTCATCCAATATTAATCCACCTTTTTATTATTATCGGGAAAATCCTGCACAAAACAAAAGGGCAATTTTGAATTAATTTTGAATTTTTGAAAAGCAATCGTTCCTATTTACTTTCAGGACGAGAATTCTTCCTGGAGTTCTCTTTCGAAGTATGACGGAATATTTATTGCATAAACAACTTGCAGTGTTATAAATAAAATTTCAGGAACAGGCTGCGTAGATATTAAACAGCTCCAATTACTTTATCGCCATTACTATAGCGCCCGCAATAATTAATCCTGCGCCTGCCATATCTTTGAAGGATATACTTTCTTTTAAAAATACCACTGATAAAACAATGGCAATTGCCACACTCAGTTTATCCACAGGCACTACCTGGGATACTTTACCCACCTGCAACGCTTTGAAATAAAACAACCAGGATAAGCCGGTTGCCAATCCTGATAAAACAAGGAATATGATATTCTGTTTTGTTAATGAGCCGATACCTTTTGTTTCATTCTTAACTAATATGATGCTCCATATCATTATAAGAATAACAACAGTTCTGATGCCTGTGGCCAGATTTGAATTGATATTAGCTACACCGATCTTGGCAAAAATGGCAGTCAGTGCGGCAAATACCGCGGATAACAAAGCATAATAAAACCACATCACTCAGACGATTTGATTAAAAATTTTTTACCAAACCAATACCAAAAGTTTTGTTTTGATATACAGGCAAGATCAACGTTGTCGCTTTTTTGTTTTTGCTGCTCAATAAGGCATTGATCTTAGGATACAGGCAATACGCCAGTTCTGTTGACAAAATACCGAAACCTGCACCTGCAACTACATCACTTACCCAGTGTTTATCATTCAATGTACGATAAACGCCTGTAAATACAGCAAAAGAATACCCGGAAATGCTTAACCAGAAATGGGTATCCTTATATTCCCTGAACATAAACTGTGCAGAGGAGAAAGCTGTTGCCGTATGTCCTGAGGGGAAAGACAGTTTATTGGAACCGTCTGGTCTTTCTTCTTTTACAATATACTTTAAAGGAACTATAAACGCGGTTGATATTAACTGGGATGTTGCATAAATGATCGTTCTTTCCTTAAAATTATGCTTACCCTTCGCCCCGGCAGCATTTAAACCATATACCATCAGGGCAGGTGCGTATTGTGTATAATTATCTAACCTTATATGGTCGGGCTGATGTTCCCATATTTCATGCCTGGTAGAATGGTCGAGCTCCCTCAGTTCGTCTATTCTCAAACTTGCTAAGCCATAACTTATAAATAAGGAAGGAATGACAAGCTTTTTGTAAGTAAACCTGTAAGTATTATGAGTATTATTTACAGCAATAAAAGTACTGCCTGCATAAACACTGTCCTGCCCGTTTGATTTTTGAAAACAGGAAAGGAAGAAAAATATTACTGCTGAAAATAAATATCTGTTGGTCATTTTTTTGAGCTTTGAGCTGTCAGGTTTCAGCTATCAGCAATCAGGTTTCAGGTTTTTGGAAGCTAACAGTAATCATTTACGGCTGATAGCTGATAGCTGAAACCTGATACCTTTCTCACAACTTATAGCTATATCCCAGTCTCACCACCTGTGTTTCGTAATAATCATTGCTGGTATAGCTGAATCCCATACCCTGTATCTGTCTTCTTATAACCATTGTGTTCAGCAAATCAGTGGCATTGAGGAAGATCTCACCTTTGCCTTTCTGAACAGCTTTCTTCAATCCGGCATCTATTGAAAATCTGGATAAAATTTTTCCCTGCGGTATAATATCTGGCGCTAAATACACGGCTGTAAGTTGTGCATCCCAGCTTTTTGCAAAACGGAATGTATTGTTCAGCTTCAGGTTGCCCGAAATTGCCGTTTGCTTTTCTGCGGAAAAAGTATTTGGTTTCGGGTATAGATTTTCCACTGTAAAAGCATTGATCTGGTTCCTGTATATATTACCGTTGATATTGAAAGAATAGCTGCCGGATACTTTTTGATTCCAGATGATTTCTATACCTGTATTATAGCTTTTGCCTGCATTTTGAAATATGGCATATACCAGTGTGCTTCCCGGAACAATGCTTGATATTCTTGTAATCGTTCCATCCGCAAAACGGTGGTAAAAGGCCGAAAACAGGTAGCCGTTGCTCCAGTTATATTTATATCCTAATTCAACGGAGTTGGTAAACTGCGGACGTAATGCCGGGTTTCCTACTTTGATAATTTCCGCGTCGTCATATTTCGGGAAGATACGGATGTCCACTTCATTCGGTCTGTCCACCCTGCGGTTGTAGAATACTGAAAGTTTATTGCTATCATTTAGCTTGTAGGCTAACCTCAGGTTAGGGAAGGGCTGGGTGTAATTATATCCATCACTTTTGTAAGTACTATGGCCGGGATTAACATCGTACCGGATTTTTACATATTCCAAACGCAAACCCAGCTCAGTCTCCCATTTTTCATTTTCAAAAACATAGTTGCCATATAAGGCAGGTATCAGTTCTTTATAAGTTGCCCAGCCACCGGCATCGGTATCCAGTACCGAATTTTCTCCCGGAATAAAGTTCATATTGGTAGGTATGCGCCTGTCGCGGAGCTTAATACCTGTCTCAACCCGGCCATATTTCAGCGGCCTTATATAGTCTATATTAAAATCATACACCTGTTCATCAGAAATTAATTTAAAAGCATCTGTTCCTTTTGAAGACGGCAAATAATTATCATAGAAGTATTTCTCATCTTCCCTGTGAAAGGTGTAATTAAAGCCGGCATTCAACAGGTGTCCGGCTTCTTTAAACTTATGCTGGTAGGCGGCTGTAGCCATTACTGTTGTTTTCAGTTCATCTTCCAAAAACTGCCAGAGGCGAAGGCGATGTGTTATGTCTTGATTGAAGAAAGGCTGATCGCCCCGGTCAATGATTTTTTCACTCCCGTACATTCCCGACACCGTTAAGGTATTTTGCTGATCAATATTCCAATCCACGCCTGCCTTAGTGGTAAGGAAATTTGTATTCCTGTTCCTCTTTAACTGGGAATTGATGATTGTACCGTCATCATATACACGCGTTACAAATTCATTTTTGTTCAGCGTTTTTGTATACAGATCATCTGCCTGCAGAAAAATATTTACTTTATCTTTTCTGTAATTGAGTGATAGAGATGGGTTGATCTTAGGTGTGAATGTATATTGCGGTCTGATGGCAGGCAGGTTTTCTTTTCTTACCCATAGTGAGCCTAAACCTGTGGTAAAACCAATCTTACCGTTAAATCCGTTTTGCTTATTCTTCTTCATGATGATATTGATGATACCGGCATTACCGTTGGCATCATACTTTGAAGAAGGATTGTTGATGATCTCTATTTTATCAATAGCAGATGCAGGAATATTATCCAAACCTGTTTGACTGCCGAAACCTGTTAACGCGGTTTGTTTTCCATCTATTAATATAGTTACCTTGTCATTACCTCTCAATTGCACTTTACCATCCTGTACGGTAATGCCCGGAAGATTTTGCATGCTTTGTAAAACAGAACCACCACTCTGGCTGATATTATCCGAAACAGAATAGGTTTTCTTATCCAGCCTGCTGCTTATGTCACTTGTTTTTGCTGTAATGGTAACGCCTTCCAAAACGGCTGATTGCTCAGCCAGTTCAATTACGGGAATATCTAAAAATGCCGAGAGACTGCCGATGAATAAAGGCTGCTGTTTGGTTTTAAATCCTGTAAAAGAAACGGATAAAAGATAGTTGCCCGGTTTAATATTTTCTACAGAGAATCTTCCTTCTTCGTTGGTAACTGTTCCCGCGACAAACGCGCTGTCTTTTTCGTTCTTCACAATAACATTTGCATAAGGTATAGCAGATTTGCCGGCTTTGTTTTTTACAATGCCGGAAATAGTAACAACTGATACCTGGGCTAAAGAATCAGCTACCGGTAGTATTGAAAGTAACAGGAAGATGAAAAGTTTATTGAACATGCCTTAAACCTTGAAGTGTATAAAGCGAAATTGCAACCTGATTTAGAAGAAATTTTGAAACGATCTTTCAGTTGCTGCGCTGTAATAGCGCAATATGTATGGATTGTCATAATCAAAACAACGTTATTCCATCATGCAATATCCAATCCCATAAATTGTTCTGATACATTGCCCCAGCGATGATAGTTTTCTTTTCAGGTTCTTAATATGTGTGTATAAAATATCAAAATTGTAGAAGTAGATATTTGTTTGGCCGGTAAGCCGCTCTGCCATTTCTTCTTTGCTGATTACGCGGCCATTGTTAATAAGCAGGAGCAACAATATGTCATACTCTGCTTTTGTTAAACTGATTTTATTATTATCAATAATAACTTTTCTTGACAATACATTTACCGTCATGTTCTTAAACCTGATCACCGTATCGTTGTTCAGGTATTTTCTTTTTATAACAGCTTCAACCCTGGCGCTCAGTTCTCCCAAATGAAAAGGTTCTGCCATATAATCATCTGCACCAAGTTTTAATGCGCTTATCGCTTCGTCTGTATTTTTTTTCCCGGACAGAACAATCACGCATTCTTTTTTCCTGCTTTTTCTTATATCTTTTAAGCAGTTTAATCCATTGTCCTTAGAAATGCTGATATCTAATAAAATACATTCAAAGCTGAAATTACCGATCATGTGTTTTCCATCCTCAACATTGTATACTATTTTACAGCTGTAATGTTCATGCACTAAATGCCGATAGATATTTTGGGCTAGTTTTGTTTCCTGGCTTATAATCAGCACTCTCATTACAGGCAAATCATTTTGCCAAATTTTTGAAGCGATTTTGAAGAAATTTTGAAGATAAAATTACCGGGCTACGAGGTTTGATTTGGATAAATAGTATAAATATGCCATTCCTACTTTTTAAATACTGAAGTAATTCTGAAGATTTAATATTTAAAATTGATGAAACCCTTAACTACACTATGTTTCAGGGAATGTCAATGTAATGTCATTTTCATTTTTCTTTTCCCGAAGCCGTAAGCGAACCCCCTTGACATCATTTTACTTTTGCAGAAATTTTAAAAGAAATATTACTATCATGAAAGTTAAATTCCTGAAAGTTACTGCTTTACTGATGCTGGGAGGATATTTTATTTCCTGTAAAAAGGATAAAGATAATGACACACCCCGCGAGTATGTTGTACCTGCAAGCTACAATTTTGAAAATGCTTCTTTTGAAGAGACTACACAGGCTGTTAACATGTTGATTGGCTTTCAGACCTATCTGTCAAAAGCAACTTCACGTGAATTAAGCCAGGATACAGTAAATTATTTATGGAACAATACCAATGATGCTTTTAAAGCAGATTATGTTTCTAACCTGGCGTACAGTCCCGATCAGTTGAACACATTTACCGGTGTAAAACTTTCCGGGCTTGCAAAAAATGCAGAGACTTTTAAGAAATATTCCGATTCAATGGTTACAATAAGTACTTACCGTGCTGATGTGGCTGAGCAGGGAAAGCCAGGGAAGGTAGGTAGCAGGTTGGTTAATTTTAGCGGACTCGAATTTAACCAGCTTGTTGCGAAAGGATTAATGGGCGCGCTTCAATTGAATAAGGTTTTTGAAAACCTGGATAAGTCTGCAAGTGCAGATAACAACGCTAATGTTTCCGGTAGCAACTACACAGCTATGCAACATGCCTGGGATCTTGCTTTTGGATATGTAGGGATACCCAAAGACTATGACTCATCTAAAGCTTATGCCAATACGGAAACTTCAAGACCTCTTGCTATTGGTGGTTATTTCAGAGAAAGGGCAAGACCGATAGGAGCCGGAGGTGCGGTATTTGCCGCGTTCCTTAAAGGGCGTGCCGCTATTGATAATAAAGATTACAGCGCACGTGATGCTGCTATTACCACCATTAAGGAATACCTGGAAAAAACATTAGCTGTTTCGGCTTACACCTACCTGAACCTCTCCAAAACAAGGAGTGATGACGCAGCAAGATTTCACGATTACTCTGAAGCTTATGGCTTTACCATTGCATTAGGATATCGCGCAGCAAACAGTAAACTTACCTCGGCTGATTATCAAAAGCTGGGTGATATTTTAAAAATGGATTACTGGGAACTAAAGAAAACGGAAAATGCGACGAAAGTAGATGAAGCAATAAGCATTTTGAAAACTACCTATGGTTTTGACTTTTAACGAATAATCTAATCGGCAATTAAATATATGCCGCGGCAGGTATTCTATACAAGTAGTGTACCTGCCGTAGTGCATATAAGATATGCATGTAAAAAGAGGTTTTATGAAGAAATCAATGATGGCCCTTATAGTGAACATAGCAGCAATCTCAGTTATTTTTTTCGCCTGCAGCAAGGGAGGTAAGGATACTCCTGATCCCGGAGATAACGAAAAATTTGACAAAACTGCTATGCTTACCTATTATGTCGATCAAATGATTATTCCGGGGTATACTGCTTTTCAGCAAAAAACTAATGCTCTGCAAACAGCAGTTGCTGCTTTTGCAGAGGCACCATCGCCTGCTACACAAACCGAAGCCATTGCTGCTTTGAAAACAGCACACCTGCAATACCAGCAGATAGAAGCCTTTAATAATCTTACTCCTGCTACTTCGGCTACCCTGGAATACAGTGTTAACTTTTGTGGAGGTCTTACCAATACCGATTTATTACTGAATGGTTTTAGTGTGGATAGTGTTACCATCGAAAATAATATCAGCACAGGCGTTTATAATCTCAGCGAATACTCCAATACATCATTCTATTCACAGGGATTTCCGGCGCTCGGCTATTTAATTGCAGGTCCGGATGCCATTGCAAAATTTGCCGCCAATACTGCTAACAGGGTAAAATATATTAATGACGTAGCGGAACGCATAAAAGTATTAGCAGATAAAGTAGTTAGCGATTGGGGAATATACAGGAGCACTTTTATCGGCAATACCCAGAGTAATGTGGGCAGTCCTATCGGCAACCTCGTAAATCAAATGGCTTATGAAATGGACGTTCTTAAAGGCCCGAGAATAGGCTGGCCTTTCGGAAAGCAATCCAACGGGCAGGTATTTTCAACTAAAGTAGAAGGATATTTTACCGGTAACTCCATTGCCCTGGCTGTTGCCAATTTAAAAAACCTGAAGCTGGTTTATACAGCAGGCGGCAGCGGAAAAGGATTCTCAGATTATCTTAATGCATTAGGTAAACAAAGTCTCAACAGCATGATATCTTCCCAGTTTGATATTACCATTACTAAGCTGGAGGCTATTCCTGACCCATTATCAAACAGTCTTGTTGCAGAAGCTACAGCCGTAAATACAGCGTATGGAGAAATTCAAAAACTCCTCACCCTTATAAAAACAGATATGGCGTCTGCAACCGGGGTTCAAATTAGTTTTATGGATAACGATGGAGATTAATCAGCGCCTTAAAATAGAAGAAGTATGCAACCCTGGCAAATCGTCGTTATTGAAGTTCTGCAGCATTAAATGGAATCAACAGGTTTCTATAGCGCCGTTAGTGAGTTTTCGTATCATTTTCGGTTTGCTCATGTGTTTCAGTCTTATCCGTTTCTGGTGGCGGGGATGGATTGAAGCTGTTTATATTCTTCCACAATTTCATTTTAATTACTGGGGCTTTGAGTGGGTAACGCCGCCCGGTAATCCTGGTATGTATATCCTGTTCATCATTATTATTATTTCAACGATACTTATTGTATTAGGTCTTTTTTATCGCATAGCAACCATTACTTTCTTCCTGGGATTTACATATGTTGAACTGATTGATGTAACCACCTATCTCAATCACTATTATTTTATCAGCCTTGTTGCTTTTATTATGATATGGTTGCCTGCCAATCGTTTTCTTTCATTGGATGTATACTTTAAGCCTTCCATTAAAAGAGTCTATGTTCCTTTGTTTACGGTAGGTATACTACGTTTTCAGCTTGCTATAGTGTATATTTTTGCCGGACTGGCAAAGCTGAATTACGATTGGCTGATACTTGCAGAGCCCATGCGTACCTGGCTGCCTGCAAAATCGCACCTGCCCATTGTTGGTGCGTTTATGTATGAAGAATGGGTCGCTTATCTTTTCTCCTGGTTTGGAGCGATATATGATTCACTTATTGTTTTCTTTTTGCTTAATCGCAAAACCAGGTCTTTCGCTTATGTATTCGTGGTCATCTTCCATGTTGCTACGGCAATTTTCTTTCCGGGTATTGGTATGTTTCCATATGTAATGATTGCTTCAACAGTGATTTTCTTTTCAAGCGATTTTCATAAGAAGTTATTGTTTAGGTTAACCGGGGATGTATTATTGATTTCAGCACCAAACTCAACTAATACTTATCGTTTTCTGTTTTATAAACCGCTATACATCGGGGTGATCATCTATATTTTCTTTCAGATCATTATACCGCTTCGTTTTCTGTTCTATTCCGATCATTTGTTTTGGAGCGAGGAAGGATACCGGTTTTCTTGGCGGGTAATGTTAATAGAAAAATCAGGGAATGCCATTTTTACAATAAAGGATGGCGATAAAGTATATGAAGTGAATAACGCTCAGTTCTTAACGCCGTTGCAGGAAAAAATGATGAGTACACAGCCAGACCTCATTTTACAGTATGCGCACTATTTAGCATTGGAATATAAAAATAAAGGATTGCGGAACCCCGAAGTGTATGGAGAAATTTATGTAACACTCAACGGAATACCTTCCCGCCTGTTCATTGATAGTACGATCAATCTTGCCCGGCAGCAGTTGAGCTGGAAACATTACAAATGGGTACTTCCCTATACGCGATAAAGAAAACAATTATGAATTATAGAGATGACGTTATAAAATATGGAGCTTTAGTAAAATTGGCTGGTTTTTTAGCACTGGTATTTACACCCTTTTTGTTACAGGCCCAATATAGTATCAGCGGAACAGTAACTGCTTCAGATGAGCCTGTTCAATATGCTACGATTAAAGTTATGCCTATCAATGAGCAGAAGTTAACGAATGAAAACGGGTATTTCCGTATTGGTAAACTACTGCCTGCTGTTTATGAAATAACTGTTACTGTTACCGGATATGTGCCAAAGCAGGAGAAGGTTGAATTGAAAAACGGGAATATTGTCGTTGATTTTAGATTTACGAATAGTGATCTGGAAATAAAAGAGCTTGATGCTGTGATTGTTTCATCGAATCAAAATGAAGCAGTATCCGGCAGGTTAAGAGATGTTGTCGGGACCAGCATTTATGCCGGGAAAAAGACTGAATTAATTAATGTGAAAAACCTGAATGCCAACCTGGCTTCTAACAACACCCGGCAGATCTACGCACGTATCCCCGGACTGAATATATGGGAATATGACCGGGGTGGCTTGCAGTTAGGTATTGGAGGCAGGGGGCTTAGTCCAAATCGCTCATCTAATTTCAACATCCGGCAAAATGGGTACGACATAAGTGCTGATGCGCTTGGTTATCCTGAAAGTTATTATACCCCTTCTTCTGAAGCGGTTGACAGAATAGAAATTGTGCGTGGCGCGGCCAGTTTGCAGTATGGCCCCCAATTTGGAGGGCTTGTTAATTTTGTTATGAAGGAAGGCCCTAAAGAGAAACCGTTTGAGCTTACCTTACGGCAGACAGTTGGCAGCTACCGCTTTTTTAACAGCTTTAATAGTATTGGCGGAACCGTTGCGAAAGGAAGGTTAAACTATTACGGCTTCTATCAATATAAATCAGGGGATGACTGGCGACCCAACAGTCATTATAACCAGCACAACGGGTATGCGCATCTTGCTTATAATGTAACCAGCAGGTTTAAAATTACCGGTGAATATACATTAATGCAATACCTGGCAAAGCAGCCTGGTGGACTTACAGATGCCCAGTTCAGGGAAGATCCATCCGTGTCTGTAAGAGCAAGAAACTGGTTTAAGGTGAACTGGAATTTGATCAGCCTGTCTTTTGACTACCAGTTTAACGATCACACGAGGCTGAACTGGCGGAATTATACGCTCCAGGGGGGAAGGGACGCGCTTGGAAATCTTAGTTATATCAATCGCCCGGATGATGGCGGCAACAGGGATTTTATGTCGGATGTGTATAGCAATTTCGGTTCTGAGTTGCGGTTTATTCACCAGTATAAATTGTTTAAGGCAACAAGAAGCACTTTTTTAATCGGCACACGCATTTACAAAGGACTTACCAACAGAAAGCAGGGAGATGGTAATAATGGCGATGGCCCTGATTTTGATTTTATTACCGAAGAACCCAATAAATCCAGCTACCGGTTTCCGGGAACCAATATTGCGGCTTTTGCCGAAAATGTATTCCAGGTCAACCAGCGCTGGACTGTAACACCGGGGCTTCGTTTCGAATACATTGATACAAAGGCAGACGGGTACTACTACAAAAAAAACATATTTGTGAACGATGATAAAATCGTTGAGCACAGATCAAACCCAAGATCATTTATCCTTTTAGGTATAGGTACTGCCTGGAAATTCACCGGTAATAAAGAACTGTATGCTAATATTTCACAAAACTATCGTTCCATCAATTTTAACGATATAAGGGTCATCAATCAGAATGCACGGGTAGATTCCACATTGAGAGATGAAACAGGTTATAATATTGATCTTGGCTTCAGGGGAACCATTAGTAATTGGTTATACGTCGATATAAGCGGGTTTTACCTGAAGTACAATGACAGGATCGGCTCTATATTCACAAGAGACCAGGACTTTATGACCTACCGTTTGCGCACCAATGTATCTGATAGCCGGAATATAGGTACTGAAATATTGTTGGATGGAGATATCCTGAAAGCTATTTCCGGTGATCGGGCTAAGTTCAAACTGAATTTATATACGGCTCTAGCAGTTATAGATGCTAAATATGTAAATACCAAAAATACAGCCATAGCTGATAAGCTGGTTGAAAATGTACCACCATTCACCTTCCGTACCGGAACTTCATTCGGTAATGCAAGATTTAATGTGTCGTTCCAGTATGCGTGGCAGGCTAAACAATATTCCGATGCTACCAACACTGAAGAAACACCTACAGCCGTAGATGGCGCCATACCGGCATTTCATGTAATGGATATCAGCATAAAGTATAACTGGAGAGTGTTCACCATTTTTGGAGGAGTTAATAACCTTACGAATGAACACTATTTTACAAGACGCGCTGATGGTTATCCCGGGCCTGGAATTTTGCCATCCGATAAGCGTAATCTTTATGTAACACTTCAGTTTAAGTTATAGCTTTTCAGGGTTTCTGATAAACAGAAAAATGAAAGAGTGCCTTACAGGTTTTCGAGTGTTTAGCAATCTTGTATAAATGTCTCGTGCCTCGGCATGACCTTTGGACTTTCAAAGGAGATATTCTTAAATATATTACTACTATTAATAATGGGGGGTGCAGGGGGGAGTGAATAACATCCTTTTTGTGAATAACTTTAAAAAGCAGCA
>Ga0066256_1000666_pt1 | contig 72789 bp, 69 predicted proteins | sample ThiBio_1000_biof_FD_87107 | JGI IMG/M metagenome (GOLD analysis project Ga0066256, IMG submission 87107) | Wastewater bioreactor microbial communities from Cape Town, South Africa - Thiocy_expt_1000_biof (version 2) | ecosystem: Engineered > Bioreactor > Thiocyanate-remediating >... | reverse complement strand
CCGATCGCCAGCATGAGAATGACGGCCGCCACGCCGATGACCATGCCGAGCATGGTGAGGAAGCTGCGCATGCGGTGCGTGGTGAGCGCATGCCAGGCGGTCTCGAGCAGGCTGGTGAAAATCATGCGGCAACCTCCGCCTGAACCACGTCCTCGATCACCCGGCCATCCTGGAAACGGATGCATCGACGCGCATAGGCGGCGATGTCGGCTTCGTGCGTCACCAGTACCAGCGTGATGCCTTCTTCGCGGTTGAGCCGGCTGAACAGGTCCATCACCTGGCGGCTGGTTTCGCTGTCGAGATTGCCGGTCGGCTCGTCGGCAAAAATGATGCGCGGGCGCGTAGCCAGCGCGCGGGCGATTGCCACCCGCTGCTGCTGGCCACCCGACAGCTGCAGCGGCGTGTGATGCGAGCGCTCGCCCAGCCCCACCCGCTCGAGCATCGCCTGCGCCTGCCGGCGGCGCGCCTCGCGCCCCATGCCGGCATACATCAGCGGCAGTGCAACGTTGTCGAGCGCAGTCAATTTGGGCAACAGGTTGAATCCCTGGAACACGAAACCGATTTCACGATTGCGCAACGCCGCCAGTTGATCCGACGACAGACGGCCGACATCCTGTCCGTCGAGGTGGTAACTGCCGCGGGTAGGCCGGTCGAGGCAGCCGAGCAGATTCATGAAGGTGCTTTTACCTGAGCCCGACGCGCCCATGATGGCGACGAACTCGCCCTCGGCAATGCCGAGGCTCACGCCGCGCAGCGCCTGGAACACGCCGGCACCAGTCGTGTAGTCCTTTTCGAGGTTCGTCACCTCGATCAGCGGCGCGCCGGGAACGGCCATCAGAACAGGCGTCCGCGCGACATGCCGCCATTCTCTTTTTTGGCCGCCAGATCGGCCACGATCACCGTATCGCCCGCTTTCAGCGTTCCGCTGACGATTTGCGTGTAGGCCTTGTCGCTGATGCCGGTCTTCACCGCTACCCGTACGGGCTTGCCGTCGACCAGCCGATATACCGCCGAACCACGCTGCTTGCCAGCGCCCTCGACGACGCTGCCCGCCTGCGGGCGGAAGCGCAGCGCCGTCGTCGGCACCCGCAGCACGTCCGGCCGGGTCTCGACCAGCACGCGCAGGTTTGCCGTCATCCCTGGCATCAGCGCCAGGTCCGGGTTGGCGACATTCACCACCACGTTGTAGGTCACGACGTTCTGCGCGGTCGTGGCGTTCAGCCGTACCTGCCTCACCGCGCCGGTGTATTCGGTATCGGGGAACGCATCGACGCGAAACTTCACCGGCTGCCCCACCTTGATCTGCCCGATATCGGCTTCCGACACAGTGGAATCGATCTGCATCTGCGTCAGATCCTTGCCGATCTGGAACAGCGTCGGCGTCTGGAAGCTCGCTGCCACGGTCTGGCCGACGTCGACCTGGCGGTTGATCACGGTGCCGTCGACCGGCGAACGGATGATCGAGAAACCGAGATTGGTCTGGTCGCGCGTCACCTGGGCGCGCGCCAGCCGCACTTGTGCCGCAGCCTGTGCACGGGCAGCCAGCGCCTGATCGAGTTCCTGCTGCGACACATATTCCTGCTTGAACAGCGTCTGCATGCGTACCGCATTGGCCTCGGCGAGATCGAGCTGCGCCTGGGCGTTGGCGAGGTTGGCCGTGCTTTGCGCCAGCGCTGCCTTGAACAGTGCCGGGTCGAGTTCGGCCAGCACCTGCCCGGCTTTCACCTGCTGATTGAAGTCGGCATCGATGCGCCGCACCGTTCCCGAGACCTGGGTACCCACGTTGACCAGCGTGACCGGATTGAGCGTGCCGTTGGCCGACACTTCAGCTGCAATGTCGCCACGATCCACCGTCACCGTCCGGTATTGCGGTTCGGCTGGCTTGCTCTTGCCATTCCACCACCATGCCGCCGCCGCAAGCACCATGACCAGCAGTACAAGCATCCCTGTTTTTCTCATCGCTTTCCTTCCTGCTGCGCCGGTTCCAGCCAGTCCCAGCTCAAATCCCCAATGGCCTGCGCCAGCTGCGCCCGCGCCACCCGCAAGCCCAGCCGTGTCTGCAACTGGGTCTGCCGCGCCTGGGCCAGATTGGCCTGCGCGCTCAATACATCGAGCAGGATGCCAAGCCCCGCCTGATAACGCCCCAGCGCGAGCTTCTCGGCCGCAGCCGCGCTTTCCACCAGATCGGCGCTGCGGCTGTCCGCCTCGGTCTCGCTCTTCACGCTGTAGTAGGCACGCCATACATCCAGCGCGACCTGGTTGGCGACACGGTCGCGTTCCGTCGCGGCCAGGTCGGCCTGGGTTTGTGCCGCGGCGATCTGATAGGTGTTGCGGTAACCGGTGAAGAGCGGAATGGTCAGATTGATCCCCACGCTGGAACTGGTCGCCGCCAGGGACCCGTTGTCCTGCCGTTGCGCCCCATAGAAAGCCGAGAGGCTGGGCTTGCCGGCGGCCTCGGCGCTTCGCACACCGGCCTGCTGCGCCAGCACCGTCGCCTCCGCCGCACGCAGATCCGGCCGGCGGTTGCGCGCGGCCTCGATCAAACCATCCACCGCCGCGCTCAGGTCCGGCATCTGGCTGAATGCCGCCTCGCTGTCGATGACTCTGAAGCCGGCTTGCCGGGTATCACCCATCAGTGCAGCCAGTTCGCCTTGCATCCGCGCGGCCTCGCCTTCGGCACGGATCCGCTCGATCTGGCGCTGGGTATACACCGTTTTCGCCTGCAGCCGGTCGAATGGAATGGCCGTCCCTGCCGCCACCCGTGCGGTGGCGGCCTTGAACGCGGCGAGCGCCGAGGCCTCGGCCTCGCGCGCGACGTTGACCGCACCCTGTGCGGTCAACAGGTTGAAATAGGCGGTCACCGTCTGCAGATAGAGCTGGCGCACACTGTCGTCCTGGCTTGCACGCGCCGCCGCCAGCAACGCCTCGGCGGCATCACGCTGGGCCGCACGGCCACCGAAGTCGTACAGCAGGTATTGTGCGTCCAGCCCGAGTTGCCAGGCATTGCGATCGTTCGGCAGCGTGCGGTCGCCGGTACGGGACGCGTTGCCGCTGATCGACAGGCTGGGCAGATAGGCACTGTATGCCTGCCCCAGCTCGGCGGCGCGCAGCCGCGCCGTGAGCCAGGCGCTGCGGGTGGCCGGATTGGCGCACAGGGCGCGCTCGACCGCGCGCGCCAGCGTAATCGGGCCAGTCGGCACGGCCGCGTCGCATACCGCCGCCGGGCGCAGTTCGGCCACCGGCGACGGTGGCACCCGGTCGAGCACCCCGAAGGGATCCGCAGCCGAAGCCGCACTGCTGACCAACATCACCAGCAGCAGAGAAAATCGTGCATTCAAAGTAAGGGGGTTCTGGGGTAAAAGCGCGTTATATAGAATGACAGTGTATCGGTTCAGTTCCCATTTGCGGGTACAAAACATCACAGAGCGTCGTGCTTCCCCGAACGGCTCCGTCCCTTTTCCATCGACCCTCCTCCGCCCGCGCCATGCCCGAATTACCCGAAGTCGAAACCACCCGCCTGGGATTGCTGCCCCGCTTGCAGCATCGCATGCTCACGCGCATCGTGGTGCGCAACCCGCGCCTGCGCTGGCCGGTACCGGCCGATCTGGAAACACGGCTGGGCGGGCTGACACTCAAATGGCTCGACCGGCGCGGGAAATACCTGCTGTTCGATTTTGGGGCCGTCACCCAGATCGTCCACCTGGGCATGTCGGGCAGCCTGCGCCTGGCCGGGCCGGACGAGCCCGCCGCCCTGCACGATCACGTCGACTGGCTGTTCGACGACGGCAGCACACTGCGATTGCGCGACCCGCGCCGCTTCGGCGCCGTGCTGTGGACCGACGACGTGACGCGGCACCCGTTGCTCGCCCATCTGGGACCTGAGCCCCTGACCCCGGCGTTCGACGCTGCCTATCTGCATGCGCAGTGTCAGCGCCGCAACGCTGCGATCAAGCAGGTCATCATGGATGCGCAGGTGGTGGTCGGCGTCGGCAACATCTACGCCTCCGAGTCGCTGTTCCATGCCGGCCTCCGCCCGGCGACTGCTGCACGCCGTCTCAGCCGCCCTGCCTGCGCCCGGCTGGTCGCCGCGATCAAACAGGTGCTGACGGCCGCCATCGCTGCGGGCGGCAGTTCGCTGCGCGACTATGTCGCGAGCGACGGCGAACTGGGTTATTTCCAGCTGCAAACACGGGTATACGATCGCGAAGGCCTGCCGTGCAAGACATGCGCGACCCCGATCCGGCGCATCGTGCAAGGTCAACGCGCAAGCTTCTACTGCCCCAGCTGCCAGCGTTGATCCAGCCGGCACAGAATCAAGTTTTGTCATTAATATGTCGTTAAATGACAATGCCTTATCTCTGACTGGCCCCATGCAATCCACCACCCTGGTTGACGAATTCGAGCACTACAGTAACTGGCGCGAAGCCGTGTACGTGCGCGTCGAAGCGTTGCGCGACTGGCTCGACGCCCAGGAACTGAGCGATGCCGAATCCGAGATGCGGCTGAACCAGCTGCTCGGCCGCCTGCAGGAGGACAAGTTGAACGTGGCCTTCGTCGCCGAATTCTCACGCGGCAAGTCCGAACTCATCAACGCGATCTTCTTCTCGGATTATCGGCAGCGTGTGCTGCCGTCGTCCGCAGGGCGCACGACCATGTGCCCCACCGAACTGTTTTTCGATCCACTGCATCGCCCTTCGCTACGTCTACTACCGATCGACACCAAGACCCGTGAGGGCAGCATTGCCGACTTCAAACGCAACGCGGATGCCTGGACCGAATTCCCGCTCAACCTCGATTCTGCCGAGGAAATGAGCGCAACGCTGATGCGGCTGGCCGATACGCTCGATGTCGATGCCACCACGGCCGAAGCGTTCGGCCTGATCAATCCCAACGATGAGGAAACCGCGCGCAGCCTGGAGCGCGACGGCAGCATTGCCATTCCCCGCTGGCGCCATGCGCTGATCAATTTCCCCCACCCGTTGCTGAAACAGGGGCTGGTCATCCTCGACACGCCGGGACTGAATGCCATCGGCACCGAACCCGAACTGACGCTCAACATGCTGCCCAACGCCCATGCAGTGCTGTTCCTGCTGGCAGCCGATACCGGCGTCACCAAGTCGGACATCGAGATCTGGCGTCAGTACATTGCACCGGTGCAGGGCGCCAGCCGCGCACGGCTGGTGGTGCTGAACAAGATCGACGGTCTGTGGGACGAACTGAAGACGGAAGCGCAGATCGACGCTGAAATCGCCAAGCAGGTCGCCAGCAGCGCCGCGCTGCTCGATCTGCCTCCGGGCCAGGTTTATCCGGTATCGGCGCAGAAAGCGCTGGTCGCCAAGGTGAAGAGCGATTCCGCCCTGCTGGAAAGAAGCCGCCTGCCCGGGTTGGAAGCGGCCCTGACGCAGGAGCTCATCCCTTGCAAGCAGGCGCTGGTCAGCGAATCGTCGCAGGCTGCGGTGGAAGACGTGGTGATCAAGACCACCGAGCTGCTGGAAACCCGGCTCGCCACGATCCAGGATCAGGTCGACGAACTGCAGGGGCTGCGCGGCAAGAACCGCGACGTCATCCAGCACATGATGGTCAAGGCCAACGAGGACAAGCAGCAGTTCGAGCGCGGCCTGGAGCAGTTCAATGCCTTGCGCAATGTATTCGCGACGCAGGTCGAGGCATTGAGGCAGCGGCTAGGGATGCAGGCGCTACGTCAGGAAGTGCACCTCACCCGGCTGGCGATGGAAAAAAGCCATTTCAGCGTAGGACTGCGTGAGGCGATGGGTCGCTTTTTCCGCCAGGTGGACGGCAACCTGGATGCGTCGGCTGAGACCATCAAGGAAATCCGCGCCATGATGACGGCGATGTATCAGAAATTCAGCGACGAACACGGTCTGGCGGCGGTCAACCCGCCGGATCACAGCCTGCACAAATATCGCAAGGAAATGGCACGGCTGGAGCGCATTTTCGATGAGCGCTTCAATACCGTATTCAAGATGATGACGGTGGGGCAAAGCCAGCTGACCGCGCGCTTCTTCGAGACGTTGGCGAGCAAGGTGGTCCAGGTGTTCGAACTGGCCAACAGCGAAACCGAGTCCTGGCTGAAGGCGCTGATTGCGCCCATGGAAACTCAGGTGCGCGAACACAAGCTCCAACTGAAACGTCGCCTGGAAAGCGTCAGCCGCATCCATACCGCCACCGAGACGCTGGACGAACGCATTGCCGAACTGGAAGCCTCGATTGGAACCGTGAGCGACCAGCTGGACAGCCTGGCACGTATCAACCTGCGCATCGCCGACGCCCTGGCGGATGAACTCAACAAACCCGCTCTGGCCAAAACGGCCTGAGTGATTACTTGCTGGCGGTCAGGCGCAGAAACTTCTCCTGCAGCTGCTCTTTGGTTTCCGGGTAATCCGGATTGAGCGGGATACAATCGACCGGACACACCTCGACGCACTGCGGCGTATCGAAATGGCCGACACATTCGGTGCACTTGTTGGGATCGATGATGTAAATCTCGTCGCCCTGCGAAATGGCGTCGTTGGGGCATTCGGGCAAACAGACGTCGCAATTGATGCATTCGTCCGTGATCATCATTGACATGTCATTCTCCGGGTCATATCAGTTTTTACTTATTTTCTCACTTAATCGCTGCGCCACCAATGGGTGGACGAAGGGTGTCACGTCCCCACCCAACTGCGCGATCTCGCGGATCATGCTGGCTGAGATGAACATGTATTGATCCGACGGCGTGAGGAACAGGGTTTCGATGTCGGGCTTGAGGTTGCGGTTCATGCCCGCCAGCTGGAATTCGTATTCAAAGTCGGACGCCGCGCGCAGCCCCCGCAGCACCGCGATCGCGCCCTGTTCGGCGACAAAATCGATCAGCAGGCCGGGAAATCCCTCGACCCGCACCTGCGGCACGTCGGCCAGCACGTCACGCGTCATCGCCACCCGCTCCTCCATGGTGAAGAAAGGCCGCTTGTTGCGCGATTCGGCCACCGCGACGATGACGCAGTCAAACAGCCGCACCGCGCGCCGCACCAGATCCTCATGGCCGCGTGTGATGGGGTCGAAGGTACCGGGATAGACGGCAGTCAGCATGGATTCATCATTCCTTGATCAGTAGCGCGAAATGCGAGCGCCCCGCGCGCCCGCTGCGGTGGATGATAAACCCCGGAGGCGCCACGACTGCCGTCTCCTGTTCGATATAGGCATGGCCGCCGGGCTTGAGATGACGTCCCAGATCGGCCAGTACGCTTTCGGCCAGCCCGCTGCCGAAGGGCGGGTCGACGAAAATCAGATCGAACGCCTCCTGGCTGTTCGCCAGCCACGCCAGCGCGTCGGCACGCAGGATGTCGACCCGGCTTGCCCCGAGCACAGTCCGGTTCTTTTCCAGTGCAGCGGTCGTTTTGAGATCGCGTTCGATCATGACGACCCGGCCTGCGCCACGTGAAGCAGCCTCGAAACCGAGTGCGCCGCTGCCGGCGAACAAATCCAGACAAATCCATCCTGGCAGATCCTGGCCGAGCCAGTTGAACAACGTCTCGCGCACGCGGTCGGGCGTCGGGCGCAAACCCGCGCCATCGGGAAAATCGAGCAGGCGACGACGGTATTGTCCACCGATGATGCGCACCCGGTTGGCTGCGCCATGTGCTCGCTGGGGGGCGGCACGCTTAGCGAGCACGCTCTCCTCCCACGATGACCGTCACCAGCCTGTCGGGGTCGATGTGGCGGGCAAATGCCTGCTTCACGGTCGCCACATCGACCGCATTGACCTTGTCGACCCAGGTATCCAGATAATCCAGGGGCAGCTTGTAGAAGCCGATCAGCGACAAGTATTCGAGAATCTTCTTGTTGCTGTCGATACGCAAAGGAAATCCACCGGTGAGGTTGTCCTTGGCCTGTTTCAGCTCCGCCTCGCTGGGGCCGTCGGCGATGAATTGCCGCAGGGTAGTCCGCGCCACCTTGAGCGCGTCGTCGGTTTGCGCCAGCTTGGTCTGCAGGCCAAGCTGGAATGGCCCGGCCTCCATCATCGGCATGAAATAACTATAAGCACTATAGGCATAGCCGCGCTTGTCGCGCACTTCGCGCATCAGCCGCGAATCGAAGCCGCCGCCGCCCAGCACATAGTTGCCCACGAATAGCGGAAAGAAATCGGGGTCGTTACGCGCCACGCCCACCGCGCCTACCAACACATGGCTTTGCGTGGAGGGAAACGCGATCCGCTGTTCATTTGCCCTCGCCGGCTCAGGCTTCGGCAGCGCCGGGACGGCCGCCGCACTGGACAGGCCCCCTGCCAGACGGGCGGCGATGGCCTCGGCCTCGGCACGGGAGATATCGCCCATCAGCGAAATCACGGCATTGGGTGCACTGTAGTGCGTACGGTAGAACGTCTCCACGTCCTCGCGTGTCAGTTTTGCGATCGCTGCCGGATCGCCCGATTCGTCGTGGGCATAGGGATGGGTGCCATAGAGCGCACGATAGAACGCCTTGTCGGCCACGGTGCCGGGGTCGGCCTCCGCCTCGCGGATACCGGCAATGAGTCGCTGTTTCTCGCGCTTGACCACGGCCTGCGGGAAATCGGGCTGTTGCAGCACGCGCGCCAGGATATCGAGCGCAGCGTCCTTTTCGGCCTGGGACGACAAGGTACGCAGCGTGACGCCTCCACGATCGCGGTCGAACGTGCCGCCCAGCACGGCTCCCACATCGGCCAGGCGATGGGCGATCGCCGTATCGCTGAGGCCGCCGGCTCCTTGATCGAGGAGAATGTGAGTCAGCTGGGCAAGGCCTGCCTGACCGTCAGGGTCGCGCGCGCTTCCTGCGGGAAAATCCACCGAGACATCGAGGATGGGCAGTTCATGGCTTTCCACGAAGATCACTTGCGCGCCGTGCGGCGTGTGCCAGTGCTGGATGGCCAGTGCAGCCTGTGCCGACAGGGGCAGGCACAACAGCAATGCGACACAGAAAGTCTTAATCATGGCGGACTCCCGGCACCGCAGGGCGGCGCGTCTGGGGTTGCAAAGCTTGCGGGTCGAGTATGCCCACGCTCAACTGGTCATCCTGCAGCCATTGCTTCGCGGCGGCCTGCACCTCCCCGGCGCTCACCGCACGCAACTTTTCGACCCGGTGCGCAAGCGCCTCGGGCGGCAGCCCCGCGGTCACGTATTCGCCCAACTGCATCGCCTGGAAAAACAGCGAATCGCGCTGGAACACGTCGGCCGCAATGACCTGCGCCTTCACCCTGGCAAGTTCCGCCTCGCTGACGCCATCGCGCTGGATCTGCTCGATCTGGCCGCGTATGGCTTTTTCGAGTTCGTCCGTCGTCTTGCCCGGCGCAGGCGTCGCGTCGATCATGAACATGCCCGGACCGCGCGAAACGGCGTCGTAGCCGGCACTCGTGCTCACTGCGATCTGCTGTGTCTTGACCAGCGATTTCTGCAGGCGCGCCGAGTCATTCCCGGAGAGCACGCCCGCGAGAATCTGCAGCGCATAGGGCGCGGTATCCTTTTCCCAGTCCCGGAGTACCGGCGCATGCCAGGTCATCAGCAGATAGGGGACTTTCGCAGGCACCTTGACCACGACGCGCTTCTCGCCGATCTGTGCAGGCTCGTCCTGCGGCTTGCGCACCGGCAACGCACGAGCGGGAATCACGCCGAAATACCGCTTCGCCATGGCGATGACGTCGTCCGATTTCACATCGCCGGCCACGACGAGGGTCGCATTGTTCGGTACATACCAGCGGGCGTACCAGTCGCGCGCGTCCTGCGCGGTCATGTGCTGGAGATCGTCCATCCAGCCGATCACGGGACGGCGATAGGGACTCTCCTGGTAAGCCGTCGCCATCAGGCGTTCGTACACCACCGACTGCGGCTGGTCGTCAGTGCGCAGCCGGCGTTCCTCCATCACCACCTGCATTTCCTTGGCGAACAGGTCATCGCGGATGACGAGGTTGGCCATGCGGTCCGATTCCAGCTGCATCGCCAGTTCCAGCCGGTCTTTCTGCATCTGCTGGAAATACGCCGTGTGGTCGCGGTTGGTAAAGGCATTCTCGCGCCCGCCCGCGGCGGCAATGCGCTTGGAAAACTCGCCCGGCGGCACTGTCTTCGTGCCACGGAACATCATGTGCTCCAGCACATGCGCCACGCCCGTCGTACCGTTGAATTCGTCCATCGATCCGGCGCGATACCAGACCTGCGACACCATCACCGGTGCCCGGTGATCTTCCTGTACTATCACCCGCAGACCATTGTCCAGTGTGACGTCCGTCACCGCCGCCTGCGCACTGCCCACCATCAGCAGTGCCAGCAGCATTCCCCGCATGCCGAGCATGTTTCCACCTCTTGTTGAATGAGTCCGAATGATAAGCCGTAGCCGAATGATAAGATTAGGCGTCCGTCAAACAGCTATGCTGACTGCCTTTATCCGTGTTTAGTTTCTTCAAGCCCAAACCGCCCGCTTCCGAACCGACTACGCCCGCCACCCCGGTCGAGCCCGCGCCCCCGCTAGTCGAGTCGCGTCCCGGCTGGGCACAGCGGCTGAAACAGGGGCTCGCCAAAACCCGCGACCGGCTGGGTGGTCAGCTGGCCGGACTGTTCGGTGTCGGACGCAAAATCGATGCCGAGCTGTTCGAGGAACTCGAGACCATCCTGATCACAGCCGATGTCGGCGTGGACGCGACCCAGGCCCTGCTCGACACCCTGCAAAAAAAGGTCAGGCGCGAAAACCTGACCGAGGCCTCCGACCTGCAGGCCGCCCTCAAGCAGGCGCTGGTCGACCTGTTGACCCCGCTGCAGGCGCCGCTCGACGTCACCCCGCACAAGCCCTTCATCCTCATGCTGGCGGGCGTCAACGGCGCCGGCAAGACCACCACCATCGGCAAGCTCGCCAAGCTGTACCAGTCGCAGGGTCTGTCAGTGCTGCTGGCGGCCGGCGATACCTTCCGAGCCGCTGCGCGCGAGCAGCTGCAGGTCTGGGGCGAGCGCAACAATGTGACCGTGGTGAGCCAGGAAAAAGGCGATTCCGCCGCGGTGATCTTCGACGCCATCCAGGCCGCCCGCGCGCGCAACATCGACGTGGTGCTGGCCGACACCGCTGGCCGTCTGCCGACGCAACTCCATCTGATGGAAGAGATCAGGAAGGTCAAGCGCGTGATCGAGAAGGCCATCCCCGGTGCGCCGCACGAAGTGCTGCTGGTACTCGATGCCAATACCGGCCAGAATGCCGTCACCCAGGTCAAGGCCTTCGACGATGCGCTCGGCGTGACGGGCCTCGCGCTGACCAAGCTCGACGGTACCGCCAAGGGCGGCGCCATCGCGGCCATCGCCCACGCCTGTTTAACGCGGCCGCGGCCGATCCCGGTGCGCTACATCGGCGTCGGCGAGACCGTCGACGACCTGCGCCCCTTTGATGCGCGCGAGTTCGTCGAGGCGGTGTTTACTGCATGATCAGCTTCAGCCAGGTCACCAAGCGCTATCCCGGCGGGCACGAAGCTCTCTCCGGCGTCAGCCTCGCCATCGAGCAGGGCGAACTGGTCTTCCTCACCGGACACTCCGGCGCCGGCAAGAGCACGCTGCTGAAACTCATCGCCGCGATCGAGCGCCCGACCAGCGGGGTAGTGTCGGTTAGCGGCCAGAATGTCAGCCGCCTGTCGCGCCGTGCAGTGCCCTATCTGCGCCGCAACATCGGCCTGGTGTTCCAGGACCACAAGCTGCTGTTCGATCGCAGCGTGATCGACAACGTGGTGCTGCCGCTCGACATCGCCGGCTTCGACCGCCGCGAGTCCCTGAAGCGCGCCCGTGCGGTGATCGACAAGGTCGGCCTGCTCAACCGCGAGAAGGCCAATCCCGTCAGTCTCTCGGGCGGCGAGCAGCAGCGTCTCTGCATCGCCCGCGCGCTGGTGAGCCGCCCCGCTCTGTTGCTGGCCGACGAACCGACCGGCAACCTCGACGCCGGCTACGCGGCCGACATCATGGCCATGTTCCGCGATTTCCATCAGGTCGGCACCACGCTGGTGATCGCCACCCACGACGAGCGCGCCATCACGGCCCTGGGCGGGCGGACGCTGCACCTGGATCACGGCAGGATCGACGAGGGGGCGGCATGATAGGCGGCTGGATGCGTCACCACAAACACGCGCTCGGCGCCGCCTTGCATCGGCTACGCATCCAGGCATTCGCAACGCTGCTGACCGCCCTGGCCATGGGCGTGGCGATCAGCCTGCCCAGCGGGTTGTATCTGGGGTTGTCGAATCTCAGCCGAGTGGCAGGCGAATTGCCGGCGCAGCCGGAAATCAGCCTGTTTCTCGACGCCGGGGCGTCCGCCGAACAAAAACAGGCTATCGCCGCGCGGCTCAAGCAGCCCGATATCGCCCAAGCCCGCTTCGTGCCCAAGGACGAGGCGCTGGCTACCCTGAGCGCCTCGCAGGACTTGGCCGACATCACGGCCGGCCTGACGGAGAACCCGTTGCCGGATGCCTGGATCGTACGGCCCCAGGCCACATCGCGCGATGCGTTGGTGCATATTTCCGACAGCCTGCGCAAACTGCCAGGAATAGCGGAAATCCATCTCGACAGCCAATGGGCGGAGCGCCTGCAGGCCGCACTCGCCATCGGCCGTACGGGAGTCTGGCTGCTGGCTGGACTCTTTGCCATCGCGCTGATCGCCATCTCGGGCAACGCCATCCGTGCCCAGGTGCTGGCCCGGCGCGACGAAATCCTGGTCAGCCAACTCATTGGCGCCACCGACCGCCATATCCGCCGCCCGTTTCTCTACCTGGGCGCACTACAGGGCTTGTTCGGCGGACTTGCAGCCGGCGGGGTGCTGGCGGTGGCGGGCATTCTCCTGCGTGAACCTGTCGAGCATCTGGCTGTCCTTTATGGATCGACGTTTCATCTGCTGCCGCCGGACGGAGCCGAAATCGCCGTGGTGCTTGGGCTGACCACGCTGTTCGGCTGGCTGGGCGCCTGGCTCTCGGTAACGCGGAGCCTGCATCAGGTCGAAGCGGCACGCTGATTTCCCCCTTGATTTCTGATACGAAGGAATAAAGTCTGTCGAGGTCGGGCGGCGCAACCTATTGTTTTTGCAAACACGCAATTTTTAGGAATTCTCGACAAATATATGTCGGGGCCTTCAATATAGGCACGTTGTTTATTGTGTTCGGTTATATAGTCGGTCGAGCCACCTCGCTGTCGGCCTCCCGAGCTTCGTGTCATAGCCAGAGGCCGCGCGGCGTCGGCGCTCCACACACGCCCAAGGCGGCAGCCCGAAGGCGTGGAAGCGTGGGTAAGCTGCACCTTTAAGGGATAGGCCAACGCGCCCTCAAACCACCCTAACTTTTGGCGGCCACCGCTCTCTATGTCTTCGATCCGCCGCCTGCTGGCGGCGATAGCGTCGAGCGACGCGTCGAACCGGTCCGTAAGTGCCCAATGTTCGCTCCGCCTGTCTACCTCAGGGCTGCAGCAGGCTATCTTGTCGTGGCGGCGTGTCCGGATGCCACATAGTGGACGCAAAGTACGCCCCACCGGACGCCCCCGCCACTACCTCCCGTACCAGACATGTAGCTCCACTCCTTTTGGTTGAATCGTGGGTAAATAAAATCGGGATTGTTTGGCAACCCGATAACGCACAACTCTCATCTCTCGCGCAAACTCTCGCTTGTCGTCTGCAACAGCGGGCTCAGGAAATACTCGATCACCCGCCGTGTGCCGGTTTTAACTTCGACCGTCACCGCCATGCCCGGTGTCAAACGCACAGTTTTGTTTTCTACTTGCAGGGTGTCCCTGGCAAGCTTCACCCGGGTCGAATAAATCAGCCCCAGCTTTTCATCCTGGATGGCATCGGAAGACACCTGGGTGACCGTGCCATGCAACGTGCCATATTTGGTAAACGGAAAGGTTTCCACCTTCACCTCCGCATCCTGCCCCGGGTTCACAAAACCGATATCCTTGTTCGGCAACATGGCTTCGACTTCGAGCACATTGTCTTTCGGCACGACCACCATCAACGGCTGGGCCGGGGTCACCACGCCGCCAATAGTCGTGACCGCCAGTTGCTGCACCGTTCCGGCGACGGGTGCGGCCAAACGCATCAGCCGGCTGCGCTGCTCCGCCTTGATCAATTCTTGTTCGAGCGATGCGGCTTTCTGCGATGCCAAGTTGAGCTGATCCAGCAGCTGGCGACGTGTCTCCGCTGCGAGCGTGGCCTGCTGCCGCTGCGCCTCCATCAGCGCCGCGCGAGTTTCTGCTACCTTGGAACGGCTAGCCGCCAAGTCCTGTTCCTGTTCGATGCGTGCCTGTTCGCGCTCTAGGTAGCCGTGCTGGGAGACAAAGTTCTCCTTCACCAGCTTCTGATAATCCATGGCCCGCTGGCGGGCGATGGGGGCGGTTTGTTCCAGCTTGACGACCTGATCCTGGGTGGTCTCAAGTTCCGCCCGGCGACGGTTAAGCTCGGCCTGCAGTTGCAACTGGCGTGCCTGATATTCCTGATACTGGCCCGTAGCCTGGCTTTGTTCGGCAAGTAAATGCTCGGCGTCAGCGCCCGCCAATGGCTTCAGCCGGGGCGGCGTGCCATTCGCCAGAGCAGCCAGCAAAGCTTGCGCGCGCAACGCTTCAAGCCGGGAGTCCCGCGCTTCATTGCTCAACCGCTCCGTATCGGCAGCAGCGGTCGTCGCGTCCAGGTCGATCAGGACCTGACCTGCCTCGACCTCCTGTCCATCCCGCACATGGATCGCCTTGACCACGGCGGTTTCCATCGGCTGGATGACCTTTGTGCGGTCGTTGGGGATGATCTTGCCTATCGCGGTGGCTACCACGTCGATGCGGCCGAACACAGCCCACAGCAGCGCGATTAGGGCGAAGCCCATGATTAGCCACAGAGCGATCCGAGGCGCCGGGTGCACGGGTGTGTCACGCAGGGCGAGCGCAGCAGGCAGAAACTGAGCTTCGTGAGGGTGGAGTAAGGGGGCGTCGGTCTCTTTGCGCTGCGACCAAGCATGGCGGAAAATTTTGCCGTAGCGTTTGAAGAGGTCGGAGAGGGCGTGTCGTTTCATGTTGCGGGCCCTCAGGCGTGCTGCAAGCGATGCAAGCGGGAATAATGCCCCGCCTCGTGTTGCAGCAGTTCGGCGTGCGTTCCCGCCTCGACAATCTGGCCGTGATCCATTACCAGGATGCGATTGGCATGACGTACCGCAGACAGGCGATGGGCGATGATGATCACAGTGCGTCCCTTGCAGATGGCCTGCATGTTGTTCTGAATGATGCGTTCGGATTCGTAATCTAGCGCGCTGGTTGCCTCGTCGAAGATCAGAATGCGCGGCTGCGTCATCAGGGCGCGGGCGATGGCAATGCGTTGCCGCTGACCGCCCGACAGTGTCGAGCCGTGTTCGCCGACCATGGTGTCGTAGGCTTCTGGGAGTTCCAGAATGAATTCGTGCGCGCCGGCCAGCTTGGCGGCCTGGATGACTTGCTCCAGCGGGGCGCCAGGATCCGCTAGCGCAATGTTCTCCCTGAGGGTGCGGTTGAACAGCACGTTCTCCTGCAACACTACGCCGATCTGCCGCCTAAGGCTGGAGGCGTCGGCCAGCGTCAGATCCAGGCCGTCTATCAGTACCCGGCCGCGTTCGGGCACATACAGACGCTGGATCAGCTTGGTTAGCGTGCTTTTACCCGAGCCGGAGCGGCCGACGATGCCGATGACTTCGCCCGGCCGAATGTCGAGAGTGATGCCCTTGAGTACTTCGGGGGTGTCAGGGCGGTAGCGGAAGCTGACCTGATCGAAGCTGATGCGGCCGGCGATCGGCGGCAGGCTGCTCTTGTTACCCGTCGTTTCAGGGGGCGCGTTGAGAATATCCCCCAGCCGCTGGACCGATATGCCGGTCTGCTGGAAGTCGGTCCAGAGTTGCGCCAACCGCATGATAGGCTGCGCCACGCGGCCGGCCAGCATGTTGAAGGCGATAAGCTGGCCCACGGTGAGCTGACTTTCGATCACCAGCTTGGCCCCCAGCCAGAGGGTACCCACGGTGACGAGCTTGCCGATGAGGTTGGTGCTTTCGTGCGCCAGGGTGGCGAGCGTCGCAGACTTGAACCCGGCCGAGACATAGCTTGCCAACTGGGCGTCCCAGCGCCGCTGCATTTGCGGTTCCACCGCCATACTCTTCAGCGTATCGATGCCGGCCACGGTTTCGACCAGGAAGGCCTGATTCTCGGCGCCGCGGTTGAATTTCTCGTGCAGCCGCGCGCGCAGTAGCGGCGTGACCAGTAGCGCAATCACGAAATACAGTGGCAGGGACGCCAGCACCACAAGAGTAAGCCAGCCGCTATAAAACAGCATCACCCCGATGAATACGACTGTGAACAGCACGTCGAGCACGACAGTAATCGAATTGCCGGTGAGGAAAGACCGGATGTTCTCCAACTCCCGCACACGGGCGACCGAGTCGCCGACCCTTCTCGCCTGGAAGTAGCCCAGTGGCAGGTGAAGCAAATGATGAAACAGCCGCGCACCAAGTTCGACGTCGATGCGGCTGGTGGTATGGGCGAAGACATAGGTCCTGAGGCCCGATAGCACGACTTCGAAGAGCGATACCACCAGCAGGCCGACGGCGATGACATTCAGCGTGGTCAAGCCGTGATGCACCAGCACCTTGTCCATCACCACCTGGAAGAATAGCGGCGTAACCAGGGCAAAGAGGTTGAGCACGAACGACACCAGCAGCACTTCGCCGAGGAGCTTGCGGTATTTGACGACGGCTGGGATGAACCAGGAGAAATCGAACTTCGCCATCTCGCCGACCAGCGAGGCACGCGAGGTGAACAGGATCAATTTACCGGACCAGCGCGCCAGCAGCTCGTCACGCGAAATGACTTGTGGTCGCTCGGCCTGAGGATCGTGGATCAGTGCCTTGTCGTTATCGAAGCGCGCGAGAATGAAGTAGCCGCCATTGTTGTCCACCGCCATGGCAGGCAGCGGGGTGCGATCCAGACGGTCGAACGTAGTTTTGACAGACTTGGCCTGCAGGCCAAGGTGTTTGGCGGCGAGCAGAATTTCGGTTTCGCCAAAGCTTTCGCCCGACACCCTGAACTGGTGCGCAAGTTGGTCAGGCTCGGCGGCGATCTGATGGAAGCGCGCCAACATGACGAGGCAGATGAGGCCGCTGCCCGACTCAGCAGAAACGGGTGCGGCAAGGCGCGGGCAGTCTGGTTCTGACATAAACAGTTCAAGGAAATAAGAAGACTCGCTGGTCCATTTCCCTGTCGGGAATGGCCAGCAAGCGAGGTGGCCAGTGGGGTTACTGCCAGTTTGCGGCGATCACCGAAGCCAGATTGGTCTGGTAGTTCGTCGGCAAGGTTGTCTGCCCCGCAGCCGGTGGGGTAAAGCTGGCCATAGCGTTCACCAGATTCGCGACGTTGCTGTCGAGAAGGGTTTTTGCGCCATCAGTGGTCTTGAATTGTTCGACATGATTGGCACTGCCGAGATACCAGTCCTTGACCACTAGCTTGTCCCCCGTACCTATGATGCTGGCTTCCAAGTTATTACCGACGTGTTGAAACCATATCTGGTCGGCTGTCACACCGGACAGGAATTGAGCAACGTCAGTGTTGCCCGCGGTACTATCGTTTTCGATAATGGTGTCCCCGCCAGAGCCGCGTCCGAGTAGGTACGTGTCGTTACCGAGTCCACCCGTAAATTTATCTCCACCCGCGCCCCCCAGGATCACGTCGTTACCCTGGCTCCCTGTGATCTGGCTATCACCGGCACCCCCTTCGATTCGGGCAATGTTCACCAATTCCGTGTTACTGAAATCCATGTTCGCGAAGAATGCGCCCGAGACAATCCGGTTGTAGCCCGCCCCCCCGTCGATGCGCTCCACGGTATTAGTGCCGGTAAAGGTTGCAAAACGGATGATGTCATCGCCGGTTGAGCCACGAATTTCATCAAAGCCGTCTCCGCCACTCACGGTGTCCGAGCCACTGTCACCAGCGACCATAAACAGGTCGTTACCCAGTCCACCATTGAGCCTGTCGCTGGCTGCGCCACCCAGAATTACATCGTTGCCTTGGCTACCAGTAATCTGGCTGTCCCCCGCGCCGCCTTCGATACGGGCGATGTTCACCAATTCCGTGTTGCTGAAATCCATATTCCCAAAGTATGTCGACGTAATACGGTTGTACCCCGTTCCTCCATCTATGCGCTCCACGGTGTTGGCGCCGGTAAAAATCGCAAAACCTATAACGTCGTCCCCGGTTGAGCCACGAATCTCATCAAAACCGTCTCCGCCACTTATCGTGTCATAGCCACTATCACCAACCACCATAAACAGGTCGTTACCCAACCCACCGTTGAGCATATCGCTGGCCGCGCCACCCAGAATTACATCGTTGCCTTGGCTACCAGTAATCTGCCCGTTACCGGCACTACCTTCAATGCGGGCGATGTTCACCAATTCCGTGTTGCTGAAATCCATGTTCGCGAAGAATGCACCCGAGACGATCCGGTTGTAGCCCGTCCCCCCGTCGATGCGCTCCACGGTGTTGGTACCCGTAAAGGTCGAAAAACGGATGATGTCGTCGCCGGTTGAGCCGCGAATTTCATCAAAACCGTCACCCCCACTCACAGTGTCCGAGCCGCTGTCACCGGCGACCATAAACAGGTCGTTGCCCGCAGCACCGTTCAAAACGTTGACCGCACTATTTCCAGTAAGAATGTTATCGAGCGCGTTGCCGGTGCCATTGATAGCGCCGGTACCTGTCAGGATGAGGTTCTCGATATTGGCGCCCAGTGTGTAAGTTAGGCCCGTCTGCACGGTGTCCACACCTTCGTTGCCGTTTTCCGTTACCACATCGCCAAAGTTGTCGATCACGTAAGTATCGTTTCCAGCACCGCCGATCATGGTGTCAGCGCCGGCGCCGCCCGACAAGGTGTTAGCCGCGCCGTTCCCGATGATGATGTTGTTTAGAGCATTTCCGAAACCGTTGGTAGCATCGCTGCCCAGCAATGTCAGGTTCTCGACGTTGTCGCCCAAGGTAAACGAGCCGTAGCTGTTAACTCCGTCTATTCCCTGGTTGAAAAGCTCGACGACCGTATCGCCCGCTCCAACGTAGTAAGTGTCGTTTCCTGCGCCGCCTGCCAGAGCGTTGGAAGCGGTATTCAGGTAACTGGATAAGATATTGTTAAGGGCGTTGCCTGTGCCGCTGATCGCAGCACTCCCCCACAAATACAGATTCTCCAGATTGTCCGCCAAGACATAAGAGACTTCGCTGTTTACCGCATCAATCCCTTCATTCAGGTTCTCGACAACGCTATCGCCGCCGGCGATCCAATAGACATCGTTACCCTGGCCGCCTGCAAGTGTGTTTGCCGCGCTATTGCCCGCAATGAAATTATCGAGTTCGTTTCCGGTGCCATTGATAGCCGCGGTACCAGTGAGATGAAGGTTCTCTACCCCTGAGGCCAGAGTGTAGGTGACCGAAGAGTAGACGTCATCCGTACCGGCCTGCGCTGCCTCTATAACCACGTCCCCCGCGTTATCCACCATGTATACGTCGTTGCCGAGACCGCCCTGCATGGTGTCGGCTCCCGCGCCCCCATCGAGGATATTGGCCGCGTCATTGCCTAAGAGAATGTTGTTGAGCGTGTTCCCCGTGCCATTAATTGACGCACTTCCTACCAAGGTGAGATTTTCGAGATTATTTCCGAGCGTATACTGGACCGCGCTCTTCACTGTGTCTGTACCCTCGTCGGCACGTTCGGTGACTGTATCGGAAGCGGAGTCAACGACATAAGTATCGTTACCCGCGCCCCCGTACATATCGTCGTCGCCCGCGCCGCCATCCAGTAGATCAACTCCAGCACCGCCGTCCAGTCGGTCATTTCCGTCCATGCCCAACAGTTCGTCGTCACCCGTCCCGCCGAAGAGAGCATCGCTTCCCGCCTCGCCATAGAGTTGGTCATCCCCTTCGTCGCCGGAAATGACGTCGTTGCCCCAACCGCCGGCGATCATGTCGTTACCCATGCCGCCGAAGGCTATATCGTTCCCCCCCTCCAGCAGGATAGCGTCATGGCCATCCCCGCCAAATACCACATCGTTCCCAAGTCCGGCGTAGACCGAGTCATCCCCGCCTCCCGCCATGACCAAATCATTATCTGCACCGGCATAAACGATGTCGTTACCGTCACCAGCGTCGATGATGTCGTTCCCGCCATCTTCGAAAATCACATCGTCTCCGGCATAAGCCTTGATGACGTTATTCCCGTTCTGCCCCAGGATGAGGTCCTTATCCGAAGTTCCCTCCAGTTCCTGCCCACTTGGGGAGAAAGCTGAGGTAGTGACCGCTTGCTGGTTCCCGTTGGCATCCGATGCAAGCACTTTATCCGTCACTTTCAATGTCACATCTGCTGCGGCCATGGTCGAGCCATCCACCATGTGCACTGTGGAGAGGCCATGAATGACACTGCCGCCCTGTACGGCGAATTGGCCATCGTTCGCCAGTTCAATCGACTCAATTCCTAACGTGGCGAGGCTCTTGAACTCACCGGCGTCGGTCACACCATTCTGATTAGCGTCGTTCCACACTCCGAATTTCGCCCACTTCTCATCCGCAGCGGACAATAGGCCATCGTGATTGCTGTCAAAGACCTCCGCGAGCGCCTGTAAATCGGTCTGTGAATTTGTAGCTTGTTTGGTGAAAACGATTTCTGTCCCATCGTCCACCAAACCATTGCTATTGGCGTCTATGGCGAGCCAACCGTCCCCGGGAGCCGTCCAGGAAACCTGACGCTTCCAACCATCGGCGTTGATGTCGAAAAATACGTCGGATGTCTCAGCCGAAGTAAAGGCAAACCCGTTTCGGTCCAGGTCTATTGCAACGGGACAGCATCCGCCCCCACCGCCAGAGGGCGTAGGAGGGGTATAGCCTCCCGGATGCGGCACTGTAATGGTTTTTGTGATGCTGGCCCCGTGAGGGTCCGTGATCTTCAACTGGAAAGAATCGGAGCCCGGATAGATGGTACCTCCGTCCATATATCCCGAGGGAACTCCTGGACTGGACCATGCGGTGTAGTCGTAGTTGCCAGAAGGGTCAATAGTAACGGCACCATACTGAGGCGTTCCAACCAACTGATAAGTCAGACTGCTTGCCGGGTCGTCCACGTCACTTCCTATTACCCGCCCGTCACCCGTATCTTCTTGGGCAATGGGAGTGGTCGCCCCGTAGTAAGGGCTGTAAACCGGAACCGTCGCGCCCTTTTCGTCAGTGGTGTATCCGTAGATGGGTCTAAAAATCCGCTGGTCGACGGCCGTGGGGGCGTCATTCACATTTTGTAGAGTGATATCGACGCCGCCTGCACCTGCTTGGCCATTTGAAGCTTGCACCAAGTAATCAAAACCGGCGCCAGTTCCTGCGTAGTCAGCTTCAGGATTAAAATGCACGAAACCGTTCGCATCAAGAAAGCCGGTACCGTGCCGGAAATTGGAGACGCCGGTAATTGACAAGTTTCCTCCGGATAGCCCCCCTACCGTATCGTTTGCCAACAGATCGGCGCCGCTAATGATCGTTTCGGTGTCCTCGTAGCCGGTGACGCCGTCGCGATTGGCCTCAACGACTGCCGAGAGATCTTCAACACGGGTGACGAGCAGAGAGATTTGGCCATCACCACTGTTTTGCAGCAGGATGCCGTCTGGGACGACGTTGATCCGCGTTCCTTCGCTGTCCGCGTCTAAATTGGGGCTTGCAAGCTGCTTCACCTGGCCGTTTTGCGTGAAGGTGCCCATGCTGTAATTGAGTTCGGTAATGCCTAGCGCACTCAACGCCAGTTTCTCTCCGGCTTCGTCTACTCCATCGCCGTCATCCAGCCACACCCGCAGTTCATTCCAGACAGGGTCAAGAGAAGTCAGCTTGCCATCAAAATTGCTGTCCACCCATTCCATGCCGGCTAGCCCACGGCGGCTCAGATCGACCATGCTGTTTGAGAACATTTCCTTTCCGGAGTTAGTCTGGCCGTTATAGTCTCTATCCAGGGTAAGGAAGGCGTCGCCACCCGCAACCCAACCGGTTTGCTTCAAGAAGCCGGAGTCGTCTACATCGAATGCGACGCCGCTGACATTTTTTCCTACCGTCTCTATTCCGTCACCGTCGATATCAAGTACGACCGGTCTGAATGTCTGTGTCGCACCTGTAACAGGGGCCGCGAGCTTACCGTCTCGAGCGGCACGCTCTTCTTCTGTTAATCCAGCTTTAGGATCGCCGGCGTCAGTCTGGGCTTTAGCCGTGAGGACCTCCCACATCGGCGCAATCGCGCCTCGGCCAAGCGCTGAGTAAACCATCCCCTCGATAAGCGACTGGAACGATTCAGGGCTGCCGGGTGTAGCGTTATACGGTTTCCCGCTGGTGTCGAACCGAAGCGCGGGGTGCTTTTCTGCGCCGCTTAAGGGATCAATATCAGTAAAGCGGAAACCGGACGTGTCGTATCCCACCGTGGGCATACGATTGGGAATAATTCCTAGTTGTCCGCCGAGGTTCTGTTGACTTGACTGCTCGATAAGGGAGTTGAGGGTGCTGACCACGCTGCCCATGACGTTCTGAACTGCTTCATTGCCCCCTGTTTCACCCGCCGTCTGGTAGGTAATGCCGTTCCCATTCCACACGAAGGAGCCTGTACCCCAAGGATCGGGAATATCATCCCCGCCGAAAATAGCGTCAATGATGCTGTAAATAGCGTAGGCCCAACCGATGACGGGAATGGCCTGAGCCAATGCGCCGGAAAATACACCCATCGAGTTCAGTACATTGAGCGTAGAAACAGCTATACCCGCCTCATCGCCGTTGACGATGGAATTGACCAAACTGAGGACAGGTAGAACACCAGGAACGCCATTACCAGAACCATCAAGAAGGCCACTGATGTCGCTTGCCGCGTCGACTGCCGCCCCGGAGAATACGTTATTCGCCGCAGCGAAATCCAGGTAGGCGCGGGCACCAAATGCCACAGCTTGAGTACCTGCAGTTAATGCCCCAAGCGTATCTCCCTGTTGCAGGGCGGCATCAAGGCTCATCAAACTCAGTATCCCCGAAGCTGCGTTGGCGGCACCAGAAAGTGAATAATTCGGTACCGGTTGCCCCGCCGAATTAACCAAGTCATTAGTCAACCTTAAACCGCTTGCCACAATTGGAAGCGGCTCTCCACTCTGGATGGCTTTAATAAGAGAAAGCGCGTCAATTATCGTTGGCGCAACGGTTCCTATCCCGTTGATAAGCGTATCAAGTCCTGATGCCTGCGTGGGGTTATAACTTTGATAGATACTATCTAGCGATGCGGCGCTGGGATCACCGGCTGACCCTTCCGCATATTCCCACGGGTCGTAGCCCTGGTCGTCTAGGACCTTAGCAAAGGCCGTGGGACTGGCCGCTGCGTTACCATCTACGGAAAGCACACGAGTAGCGCGTAATTCGCCCCATTCGTCCTCGAGGAATTCCACCTGCACCTGGTGACCATCGATCTGGCGATCGACGGTAACTGTGAGTTGGTTAGAAGCGTTGAGAGTGGTAGTGACAGTACCGTTCGACAGGCTCTGGCGATAGCCAACGGCATTAGTTAGTTGCTCGAAGTCCGCACCCGTTTCCGTTCCCCAAAGAAATCCGCGGGGGTCAATGTCAAACAGCGGTTCGATGCCAGACAGGGCCCCATCGAAGCTTGCGAAAATAATCTGCCCAGCCCCACCAGGTTGAGTAGCAAGTTCTCCGCCCGCAAAGCGTATCAAGGCGTCTTCGGCAAAGATGCTCTGCACTGCATCGGTGGGAAGCTCAAAGGCGAGGTATTCCGGTAAGCGGTCTAGCGCAGCGTCCGCAAGCGCGTCGTCTACGCCTATGCTGCCTAGAAATTCCCGAAAATTTTGCCGAGGCAGGATGAATTTGCAGGCGTCGGCCCCTGGTTTCCAAGCCTGGCCGGCGGCTTCACCCCAAATTTGATCGTACAGTTCCTGCCGAATTGGATCAGTTGATGTAGGTACCGGAGCCCGAAAAATCTTAGATACGCCGCCTCCGGCAATATAGTCGATGAAGGCGGCGCAGCCAGCGTAGGTTTCCTCCGCAGTGGCCCCGCCTACAAAGGGACGAAATGTCTCATAGACGGAATTGCCAAAATTCTTGAGCGGATCAAGGATTTCCGTGTCCACGAAGTTACGGAAAGCGCCTTGTCGGGTACCTAAGTCCCAACGAGGTGCCGTGCCCTGATTGTCGTAGACTCTATTGTCGATGGAGTATTGAGTATAGTCAGGCGGCCGCCATCCCCTATTTAGCGCGAACACATCGAATTCATCACGCTGCTGACCGAGGAGATCGATATCCCCTTGTATTCGGTTCCTGTCGAATAGACTCAGGCTGCCGTCGTTCTGCAGGCGTCGATTGAGAGCATCTATCTCAGCCTGAAACCGCCCGGGTGAATTCAAAAACTGCCGTTGAGCGTATTCCGATTCCAGTTGGCTGCGCATCGCCCCCTCTAAGGCCGCGGTTTGCGCAGCGGTTAAGCTGCCTTGCTGCTCATTGAGATAGCTCAACTGCTCAACGACTACTCGATAGGTATTCGCGCGCTGTTGGAGAGCACCGTATTGCTGGCTCCACTCCTGTTTCTTGACGGCAAGCAGTTCCTGGATAGTAGGCATTGTTACCTCTCCTGTTCAAGTTGGATGCAATCTTTCGAGCTGGTGGGTTTTGTATTGAGGGGGTTGGCCAACGGATCCCACTCTTTAGCTAATGCCATTAATTCTGGACGGTCAGCCTCATTGGTGAAATTGTTCTTCTTCCAAGCCGCAGATTTGAGATTAGCTAGGTAGTAATAGGCTTCATCTGGTTTGTGACGCGACGCCAACCTTCCCCAGCACAGGGCTGCCTGCACACTGTTCAGGTTTGAGAAGCCCTCGCGTTCGCTTTTGTGAGCAAACGCGTTGAATAGCCTACGGTACGCTTCGTAAAGCCCGGCGTTAGCGCCTTCATGGAGTTGTCTCAGAACTCGCTCTCTATCGTAGGCATAACCATTCAGGTGGCCTTCAATTAGAAAAGCCTCGGTAGTGCGGCACAGCGGTAAGCCGAGTTGGGATCCCGTCTTGACGTATCGCACTGCCTCTTCTCTCGTAAGTGGGGCCGGCTGTTCAGTGGTCAGCTTAGAAAGCAATACGGTCGCGAAACAGAGGGCCGATTGGTCCCCCTCCTCCGCCAATTCTTTCAACCTTCTGTAGGCGCCTTTGTCTGGAACGACCCTTCCCCGGCTGGGCTTCACAATTCTTGCCGCGATGGCCGCCATCTCGTACCCCTCTTCAGCCAACTGGGCGAACCATGCTTCCCGGTCGGCGAAGGGCCTGCGAACGATGCGTTGCTGCTCCGCCTCGGGTAGGGCTCTCAAGACGCCGGAATCCGCCGCTGCGGCAGCGCCATTGAAATGGCGCGTGTTAGTGTTCCACGTGGCAAGCTCGTTGGCCAACTGAATATCCAGTTCACGTTTCCGCGCCTCGCTCATCTGCGCGGCCTTGACGGGGTCCACGAGGGGCGTCGATGGAACGACAGCATGGCAACCACTGACGCCCGTGGCAGCGAGCAATATGACCAGCGGTAACGCCCGCCAACTAGGCCCAAATATGCCTGTCTTCAAACTCATGTTGTCCTTCACTTCTTCAACCGTTGAGCGCCAAACTAAAATTCGAACCACTACAACGAAAACCAAGCTTCGCCATCATTTTGTTGAAGCGTTGCATTTCAATTGCCACACTCATATTGATATTGAGTTCACGCACTTTACGGGTCTCTGCCCAGCGTCGAAAAGCAAATAACAACTTGATGGCAGCCGAACTCCCGCGAGCGTCTTGTCTGACATAAAAAAAACGGTCTTGGGCGACGAGTGCATCGCAAAAGAAGAAATCCACCACATACCCAGCGAGCATGCCGACCACTTCGCCGTTGTCCCGTTCCGCCAGCAGGATGGTGGACTGCGGGTGGTGGCCGATCATGCTCGTAAGCACCAAGGTGCTCTTATCTCGATTCAAGCCATAAGCATGGAAACGGGACTCAGCAACCATGGCCTCTCCCATTTCTAACAGGAGTGGGATATCTTCGGGTGTGGCGAAACGTATCCTCATGGCTTACAGCCTGCTTCCCGCGGTGTACGCGCCAATCGAAAATAGATACAACGCATGTCATGCAGCTTCGCGATCTCCATGCAGCCCTTACTTCTCTGTTGGTGTCGAATTCGGCACGAACCATTCATGCAGCTCTACCTGCCCTGATTTCTTAGGGTTCGGTAATAGTGCGCACACTTGTTGGCCCGGGAACATTCCTTCCCGCAGTTCCTTAAGCGTTTCCTCCAATTGCCCAAATGGCGCGACCGCGTCGATCAACCAAATGTGCTCGCCCGATTTCCATTCATGGGGCGCAATCTTCGGCTCTGCTGAACGCAATCGTGCATCGACCACATCATTCACGAATGCCCAGGTAACGAATGCGTAGGGCAGCCCAGCTCTCGTATAAAGACGGCATTGATCCAAAACAATCGGCGGTAGAACAGCCCAATCCGTATCTCCCACAAACATGAATTTTTTTGCAGGATCTCGCGCATATAACCAGAGCGCAGGGCCAAGAATTGGCAACTTAGCCAACGCATCTTTGGCCTGATTAAGGGCTTCCAGCATCTTTTCTTCGCCGATCTTGTTATCTGTCACTACGTTCTCCGTTGTATTGTGTTGTACAAAAAATGAATCAAACGGGTTCGTTAAACACCCGTCCGAGACGTTGGTTTTCCCGCGCGGACAAGTACGCTGTTGTTTCCAGCAGCGCATTTGTTAAACCTGTTGTTCGATCTTTAGCGGGGAACGAGAAAGGGGCGCGCGATGGAGGAACGCCAAAAGTTCCTGCAGACCCAGTGCGGATTGGAGGGCGAGCCGCCTTTGGCGGCATTGAGCCTAGAGCGCGCAGCCCGCGACGCGCAGCATAGCTGCGTCCCATTATTTCCTCTCCCATTTCCCTTGTTTTTGCCCTTTTACGCAGGGCGCAGGTCTCAGCGGACTATGCGTGGGAAGAGGAAAACCTGTCTATACAACTTTAGTTGTAGGACGCCGCATCCAATTGTTTATAAAGAGAAAATAATTTGTAAATTTTGCAAAGCCAGGGCGCCCTCCTCTAGAGGTTAAGGTAAAAGGCCGAATTTTCTCCCTCACGCAAACCTTACGGAGTTCAAGATCTTGGGAGGAAGTCGGCGAGCGGACAGAAGGCGGGGCTCAGAGTACAACGAGGTACTACCGTAAGAAGTGGTCGCCCATATAATTCCCATCCAGTACCCGCGTGCTTCACCCACCCGCAACCCTCGAGTGATGGGTGGCACCGATTGAAGGGGTGGTTATAGATCCATTTGCGCTTTACTTGCGCCAGCCCATCGTTAAATTGGCGCCGCTTGCCTTACCATTCGACTAACAAAGTCGACTACCCAAGGGCAAGAATGCCGGATTCGAAAATTCTATTTATCGACGTAGTTCGAGCCATCGCCGCGATCATGGTTGTGGCAATACATGTGTCTAGCTATGCAGTTGACCATTTCTTGGCCCCCCAATACACGCAACACCTCTACTGGTGGGCGGCAGCCTTCGTAAATGCATCAAGCCGGGAAGCCGTGCCCCTGTTCGTCTTGGTTAGCGGATATCTACTTCTGGGCCGCTGTGACACAGGCGCCCCTTGGGGCTGGGTCAAAAAGAGACTTATTCGGATACTCATACCGCTGATCGCTTGGATCGCAATCTATTTCCTGTGGCGTCAACTTACTTTGCCGGGCGGGTACTCAGCGATGGAAATGTTGCGAGACGCGGTCAGAGGAGACCCCTACTACCATCTCTGGTTCCTGTACATGCTTATAGGGCTGTATCTCACCACACCGATATTGGGGGCCTATCTGCGTGGAGCGGACCAGGTCAACATCAAGTACTTTGTTGTCCTTTGGTTTTTGTTCACTGCCATACCGCCATTTATTAATCGCGCGCTATATATCAACCAGTTTGGCTTGTCGGCAAATGTCGTAAGCGGTTTCGTGGGCTATTTCATGCTGGGCCACCTGATGCGGGACATTGTCCTGACCCGCAAGCAGTGCCTGGTAGCAGGGCTTGCAATCGTATTGTCGGTATTGGCGACAACATTAGGAACATATTTGCTGATGTCCAGAGCCAACGGAAAAGCGGACGAGTTCTTCTTCTCTCCCATGTCACCAACCATCATGGTAGGCACGCTCGGCGTCTTTGCGCTGGTGAAATCGATCTCTTGGGAGTCTGTGTACGCCAAGCTCTCATTACTGCGGCCCATCATAGAAGCGTTGAGCGCTGCAAGCTTCTTCCTCTATCTATCCCACCCTCTTTTTCTGGATTTGTTACGACTGTCTGACGTCGGGCATTTCTCAGCCACGGCAAGCCCTATTGCTGGGATTCCTATCACCGTGGCCGTGATCACACTTATGGCGGTTTCGATTCGATTTGTTCTTTCGAAAGTCCCTATGCTCGATGTAAAGGCCATCTTGGGATAGATGCTCTCGCATGGCCGGAAGAGACCGCACAAACCGGCTATGTCGACCGCCAGGTAGTCTGCCGATCCGGACGCTGGAGCAGGCCCAGCTCAATGGCCGGTGGAGAGCCAGGTTTGGGACGTTGATTCGTCGTATGTGAGAACGCCGGTTTCCCCGCTGGCGAACTCACCCGTCCGCCTCAATGATGCTGCTGGCACTAGCCCAGAGAATGGCAGCCCAGGGGCACAACGCAGCTCTATATTGAGGTGACCCGAAAGATCTCGGGCTGCCCGCGGCGGCGTCGCATCCCGGCTCGCGCCCCGAAGCCCGTACTGCGGAATCGTCCCGCCGTAACGCAGGCTACCGACGAAACCACTAACTTTGCTCAACTGCCAGTATTTATTGGCACAGCAACAGTAAATAAATCCCTTAAAAATCAATTCATTAAAAAATAATTTCGGTTGCGCACGACAGAGTCCTCGTTTAAATTTCAACTAGAACGTTGAACGGGACTTTGCATGACCAAGCGTGACTGGCCCACCGCAGGCCTTGCAAAGACGAAACGAATCGGCAAGAAACCCAGGAAGCACGTCGCCAAACGGCGCATCTGAGGGGCTCATGATGGACATGCCCGACAATCCTTGGGCAGAGCGCTTTACCCCACTTCTGGATGCGGAGGAAATTTTCCGACGGGCTACCCAAATACTGTTATCCATGAGCTATCTTGGTCTGCCGATGGTGAATATCGCCAATTTTAGTCTGGTGCATAAACTCATGCAGCGGCCCCAAGAAGACAGGCAGCGGCTTCTAGCCAAGCCCTGCGTCCTAGTCCCGGATTCACCTGAGAGCCAGGATTGGATTCAGACGCTTGCGACTTATAGGGCGGTCGCTTCAGACGTGTTGGTCTACGATCCTGTCAATGATGCCAAATACATTTTTCTTCTTTCCGCAGGCATCAAGCGCCTCGTTGTGCGGTTGCTCGTGCTGGGCTACAGGATAAGTCGAAAGTTGCGTGGTCATGTTGCGACAGTCAAGCGCGAGTAACGCTACGGCTTGAACCTTGTTTCCTTCAACCTGTGCAGGCTTACGGTCGTGTAGATTTTGTCGCCTCGAATCTCGAACCATGGAAGGCCTTGGTATCCCTCTGGGTGGCTGACAGCCGTGAAGATCTTGGACATAGGCTGCTCTCTAACATTTTTCATCAGACCGGTCGGGGCTGTATTGCTCCCGCCACTTCCGGCAGTTCAATAGCAGGCTGACGTCAATAGAAGGGGCGGTAAATGGCGCTCCGCCACCGACTCAACCTACCTGCCGCCCTCGATGACCTGGAGTACGGGACGCCGCGGGCGTGTTGTTGTCTGGCCGTCACCGTCAAGTGCAGTCAAGGCCAGCCCAAATACCAAATCATCCAGCTCTTGGACGTGCACTGCGAGAGATTCAGCGATGTCGCTTCGGGTCAGACCATCTTCTCGAAGGGCCGAGAAGATCTTCTTGAAGATCTGCGACGTTTCCCGAGGAGCTTCATTCGGTTCCGCCCTGTGGTAGCCCCGTTGAGCGATCTCGATGCACAGAGAACGGTAGTGCCATTCGCTGGCGAGGCCTACATCCTTCAACCTGTACGCAAGGGCTGCTACAGAGACCGTCCATAACACTTTGCGCTGAATGAGCTGGTCCACCGTGGGCATGACCGGCGCGTTCGCGAGAACGCTTCCTTCTGGCATCAGAAAGGCAGACGCGAACTCGTTCGCCTCGCGTTCGGCCGCCCGTGCTTTCGGGCCGGCATGTCGGTGCATTACCAGATGTCCGAGTTCGTGCGCAGCGTCAAACCGGCTGCGCTCACAGGACTTCATCGTGTTTAAGAACACGAATGGCGTCAAAGAGTGCCACATTGAGTACGCGTCCACGTGCGCCGTGTCCTGCGACAACGAGAACACTCGCGCCCCTTTCGCCTCCAACAGGTGGACCATGTTCTTGATCGGCAACTCACCAAGGCCCCAGATCCGTCTGAGTGCTGCAGCCGCAGCTGAGGGGCTAGGCTCCTGGCTCAGGTCCGGGAGACTTGCAGTAGGTAACTCGAATCGTTGCTCGATCCACTGATTCAGCATCAGAGCCACGGCTCCAGCGCCCAGCGCTGAGTCTCGCTGCCCGGCTGTCATCTTAGACATGGACCGGAAGCTGACCGCGTCGGGCGTGATCTCCTGCGCGTCATCGCCAAGAAAAAACTGTACCGGGAAGTGGAGTTGGTCCGCAAGGATTTGAAGACGCTCCTTCTCCGGTTTGAACTCACCGCTCTCGTAGCCAGTGATCGATCGGACTTCTACCCCTACGAGTTCTGCGAGCTTCGTCTTGGTGAGGCCCCTGCGTCGTCGGGCAAGGCTTAGGCGGTTCGGGTTGAAATCTGGCCCGTAGCTCATACCTTCCGCCGAACCGCAACGTCAATGTCCGGTTGGACTGGTGGCGTGATCACAACAGGTTCACCGTCAAGCGGTTGAGCGTTCAAGATAATCCGCTCCTGCCATACGGAAACCCGACCGTCAGTGCCCACGGCCATTGGAAGAGATAGCTCAGCCCGGAGTTCATCCCTGGCGTGATGCACGAGCAGGATCCACGTCGAAACCTTTTCGTTTTCGTCGCACAACTCCACGGGAAATTCCATACCCGGAAGAAATAACTGAAGGCTTCTGTTGACTTCGATGGCGTCGGCGGTATTCGGCCCCTTGGATGAGGTCGTCGCGGGCGAAACGTTGGCGCTACCCGTGGCGTCGTTCCCGGTCGACACAATTATGGAAACGGCACCATCCGGGCTGACCGTCTTTGGTGAGTTCTGGTCGTTGAAACGGGTCCAGCCTTCCGGTCTAAGTGCATCGCGCAGTGTCCGGACTGCCTCGCTCCACGCCGCGATAGGCGGATAAAGGGGAGGATGGTTTTCCGTACAGTTGGCTTTGGCGATGTAGCTGGCCATAACCGCTTGCAATAACGGGCCATCGGTCAGGCCGAGCTGGGCCAAGCGAGCATGTACGGAGGACGGTTCGACGTGCAGGGTGGCATTCATTTGAAGTTCCGGAAGTTTAACTTCCTGAAATCCTACCACACATGAGTATTAAAAACAGGAAGTGTTCGATCGACATTCCTCGTCCCTGGGACCGCCGTTTGGTTGCGCTGGGTATATGTCGGGCTTGGATCAACTTGGGTGCCCCGCTCGGTTCGTCGAACTCCTAGCAGTCAGTAGATAGAACTGTGGATGAGATGAGCCTAGATGGCGAGGCGGCCCTATCCCCTTACCTCCCACATTGAATGTCCGCCTTCTGGCCGAGAACAGACGTAATCTAAAATAGTCTGACTTCCGCTTTGGCCGAGAATCGACGTCGCCCTCAAGGGTACGACCCACCTCATGCAAAAGCCAAATAGGAGCGGTCTGATCGACGGAGTTCGATCGAAATTGTAGGCCGAAGCAGACTGGATTCAGCAGCTTTCATGCTCCGGGAGCGCCAGCCTCCATCGCGCGCCCATCTTGGCGCCTGATTCCTACCGACTATATTCCGGCCCGACAGACTTTATTCTTTCCGATCACCCACGCTGGGGAACCCAGCCCGGTCTTAGCACTCTTAGGATGAGAGTGCTAGAATGTTCGCAAGGGGGTTTTACACGTATGAATCAATCGATGTCTTTACCCATTCCTGCGGCTTACAGCTTGGATAGCTATATCCAGACCGTGAACCGCTATCCCATGCTCAGCCTGGAAGATGAGCAGAAGTTTGCGCGTGCCTGGCACGACAACCAGGATGTCGAGGCGGCCCGTCAGCTGGTTGTCTCGCACCTGCGCGTGGTGGTGAGCGTGGCGCGGCATTATCTCGGCTATGGCCTGCCGCACGCCGACCTCATTCAGGAAGGCAATGTCGGCTTGATGAAGGCCGTGAAACGCTTCGATCCGGACCGCGGCGTACGCCTGGTGTCATTCGCACTACATTGGATCCGCGCCGAGATCCATGAATATGTTCTGAAGAACTGGCGGCTGGTCAAAGTGGCGACCACCAAGGCGCAACGCAAGCTGTTCTTCAACCTGCGCAGCCTGAAACAGTCGCTCAATGCCTTGACGATCAAGGAAGCCGACGCCATGGCCCGCGAGCTCAATGTCAGCCGCAAGGACGTGCTGGAGATGGAAACACGCCTGTCAGGGCACGATGTGTCGATCGACCCGACCATGGACGATGGCGAGGAAAGCTACAGTCCCCTCGCCTATCTGGCGAGCCCGGACGAAAACCCGGCCCAGTTGCTGGAACGCGAGCAGACCGAACAATTGCGGCACAAGGGACTGGTGAACGCACTGGAAGACCTCGACGAACGCAGCCGCCACATTATCCAGGCGCGCTGGCTGACCGAGGGTGAGGCCGCCACGCTGCACGAACTGGCTGCTGAATACGGCGTGTCGGCAGAGCGCATCCGCCAGATCGAGGCGCGTGCCCTGCAAAAAATGCGCGCCGCGATCCCGGCATAAGGTTTGTTTCCCCCAATGACAAGGCCCCGCAATTGCGGGGCCTTGTCATTGGGGGAAGGTCGATCAGAAAAACGAGCCGATCAGTACCGAAAAAATGCTGATCCAGGCCCAGACGATCAATCCCGTTACCACGACCATGGGAAAACCCTGAAAAGTCAAAAGCTGTTTCATTGTGCGTGCTCCATTAAAGTTGGTGAATTTTAATTGACTTGCGCCGTTTTGGGTATGTGTTCGCTTGATTGCCCTAAGAATCCTCGTCCTTGCCGCCCGAGCGGCGCGTCGGGAGCAGGGGATCATCGTCGTCCATCAGAATACGTTCGGCAGGCCCTTCCAGATCGTCGAACTGGCCGCTCTTGATCGACCAGAACACACCGAGGGCGATCAGCAACACGAATATGCCGGATAGCAAGAACAAGAACCCTAGGGTGCTGTTCATGGCATCACCAGCTCCTGCGTATGCTGATAATGCAGGGTGTTTTCCCGCGAGAGGCGGAGTTCAACCAGCCAGCGCCCACTCGCCGGCACCTGCAGCACGCCGCCATATACGCCTGCATCGAGCTCGGGCAGCGGGACGGTGAGCGTCGCCTGGACGGCGCCCGGGCGATGCAAACGCAACTCGGCCACGACGCGGTCGACCGGCAAACCGGTGTGGTTCCGGACACGAACACGGACCGTCCGGACGGATTCGTTGCCGTCCAGGCCACTGACGTCAATATCCCAGCCCAGTTCGGCCTCACGGTGCGCCTTGGACAGCTCCGACGAGATTGCAGTGGCCGCCTCCTGATTGTGGGGAACCACGCCTGAGAATCCGCTATACACCGGTCCGCCATTGCTGCCCAGCCACCAGCGCCCGATCGGCTCGGGCAGCCCCTTGTTCGCGATGTAGAGGAACCCCCCCATGAGCACCGTCAGCCCCGCGAAAAAAAACATGAGCAACTTGGGCGCCCAGTGCATGCGCCCGCCACGCCGCCGGAACAGGGTCAGGGCAAACAGCACCAGTGCCGTCGCGAAGAAAACCGAGATATGGATGGCGACCACATCCAGCCCGGGCCAGTGGCCAACGATGAGGACAAAATAAGCGACCAGCGGAATACCGCCCGCCAGCACCGCGCGCAGGATGGGTGGCAAACTGCGGATCAGGCCGCCCAGGGCGTACAGGACGAGCACAGCGGCCAGCCCGCCAAACAGGGTGATCACTGTATTAATCATGTTCTTCTTTCGGGCCGTCAAATCGAACGTTTTCGGAACGCGCCTCAGCCGGCTTGCCCTTCGGCGTGATGATCAGTTCGAAATGATGGGTATGTTCTGCCAGTTCAGGCGTCAGGCGCACGCTGGCCTGAACGAGCCCGCTGTGCCCTGGTTTGATCGTGATTTCGCGGAAATTCCCCAGGTCAAGCGCGCCAGCCGGTATGCCGCTTGCGCTGATCTCATAGGTCTGGTCCCGCGCCGCCTTGTTGGTGATGCGGACCTGATATCGATTGCGGATGTCTCCGTTCGACAACACGACGTACAAAGGCTGCCGAATCTGATTGACCGCACGGTCGTAGCTGCCGCGGGTGCCGATGCTGTAGGCGAGATACGCGCTCATCAGAATCAGGGCCGCGCCATAGCCGATGGTTTTCAGGCGCTTCCATTCCACTCTTGGCGCAGTCGGTTCGGGTGCGGCCAGATTCTGTTCCGAGTCGTAGCGGATCAGGCCCTGTGGGAAGCCGAATGAATCCATGATGGTGTTGCAGGCATCAATGCAAAGCCCACACGAAATGCATTTGTATTGGAGCCCGTCGCGGATATCGATGCCGGTCGGGCATACCTGCACGCATAGTCCGCAATCGACGCAGTCGCCCAATCCTTTTTCGTGGCGCTCGTCCAGCGTACGTTGGCCGGCACGCGCGCTGGCGCGCCCATGCGCCCCTTCACCCCGCCTCGCGTCGTAATGCACGGCCAGGGTTTCGGGTTCGTACATCACGCTCTGGAAACGTCCGTACGGGCAAACATAAGTACAGATCTGCTCGCGCATCAACCCAGCGGCAGCGTAGGTGGAAATCGTGAGGATGCTGACGGTGATATATGCAGCAGCAGCAGCCTGGCCGGTGAAAAAGTCCAGCACCAATTGCGGCGCATAAGCGTAATAAGCCACGAATGTCATGCCCGTCCAGAACGATGCCAGCACCCACAGGACATGCGTGCCGCCGACCTTGAGCAGCTTTTCACGATTCCAGGGCTGGCGGTAGAGGCGCACGCGCGCGGGCCGCTCGCCCTGAATCTTATGCTCGATCCAGATGAAGAAATCGGTCCACAGCGTCTGGAAACAGAAATATCCGCAAAATGCGCGCCCCACCAGGCCGGTGACGAAGAACAGCAGGATGGCGGCGATGAACAACAGCAGCGCCAGCCAGACAACGTCCTGCGGATAGACCGTGAGACCGAAGATCAGGAAGCGCCGTCCCGGCAGATCAAACAGGACAGCCTGGGACGGGGCATCGAGCCTCGACCACGGCAACCACGGCAGCAGGAAATAGATCGCATAGGCCAGCACCAGCACCGTCGTCTTGAAACGACGAAACCGCCCCTTTACCGAGCGGGTAAAAATCGGAATACGCTTCTGGTAAAGCCCTAGCTGCTCTTCTAAGCCTGTTTGCATGGTGTGGCCGTTGGATCCGCGGGAAGCAAAAGCCCCCGTGAACGGGGGCTTTGCTCATGTCAGTCTGCAGTTCTACTGCCCACCGCCCAGTTCATGGACATAGACCGTCAAAACCTTGATCTGTTCAGGCGAAAGACGTCCAGCCCATGCTGGCATCACACCCTTGTTGAGGCCGCTGGCGATGACACTGCGAATGGCTGCGACTTTTCCTTCCGCGCTGCTTGCCGCGGGCACGTTGGCCCACAGCCAGATATTGTCGGTCAGGTTTGCCGAACCGATCTCCTTGCGCCCTTTGGCGTCGGCACCATGACAGTAGTAGCAGGCCGCGGTTTCGCTATGGAACAGGACATTGCCGGCCGCGGCCTTGGTGGCGTCATGACCGATTCCCGAAAGACTGGCCACGTAATTAGCCAGCTCGTCGATCTGCTCGGGCGAGAGCACCTCGCTGAAGGTCGGCATGTAGCCATGACGGCCACCTGTGATCGTTTCATGAATCTTGTCGAACGAACCACCATACAGCCAGTCGTCGTCGGTCAGGTTGGGAAAGAAGCCCACCACGCCCTGGCCGCCCGCCTGGTGACAGGGCGCGCAGTTGTCAGAGAAGAGCGCCTTGCCCGCCGACAGGATGAAGCCGTTCATGTCCGGATCCTTGGCGACCTGGGCATAGGACATCGCCGCGACCTTGTCGAAATAGGGCTTTTGTGCAGCCGCAGCCTGATTCATGTCTTCCATCAGAAGCGCACGGGTATTCCAGCTATGCGTCTTGGTCTCGCCATCGCTGTTGACGTAGGTGATGTTCGACAGACCGCCTATCCAGCCCTTGCCGAACGGCCAGGACGGGTAGATCGTCCAATACACGAGGGCGAACACCACCGTGACGTAGAACGTGTAGACCCACCAGACCGGCAGCGGATTGTTGTATTCCTGCAGGTCTCCATCCCAGGCATGGCCCGTGGTTTGCACAGTTTGAGATTGTAGTTTTTGCTCGCTCATTGCTTGTCCTTCGTGTCTTCCTGATCGTCCAGGAACGGTATGTTGCGGTAAGACTCGAGTTGGTCGCTCCGCTTCTTGCTACCGTAGGCGTAGATCACGATGCCGATAAAGGTGACGAAAAAGATGACCAGGCCAAGGGGTTTGGTGTTTTCGGGTTTCGAAAACCACATCAAAAAGTCCATTCCAAACCCTCCGGCCTGTTTCGATCAGCGGTCGTTGACGAATGCGTCGTCCTTGTATTTGCCGAAATCGACCATGGTGCCCAACACCTGCAGATAGGCTACCAATGCATCCATCTCGGAAATACCCGAACGATCGCCGTCATAGTTGCCGAAGTTGGCCTGTTCGATCAGGCTCTGCTGCGCATTGGGAATGTGCAGCTGCTTGGCAACGGTTTCACCGAACTTGGCCACGTTCGCCTTGTATTCGGCATCCGTCAGCGAGTACGGCACCCCGACCTTGCGCAACGCCTTCATACGTTCCGCGATATCGGACGTATCCAGTGGCGTCGCCTTCAGCCAGGGGTAGTTCGGCATCACCGACTCGGGCACCATCGAGCGCGGCGCGGTCAAGTGCTGGACATGCCACTCGTTCGAATATTTGCCGCCTACGCGCGCCAGGTCCGGGCCGGTACGCTTGGAGCCCCATTGGAAGGGGTGGTCGTACTGCGACTCCGCTGCCAGCGAGTAGTGGCCGTAGCGCAACTTCTCGTCACGGAACGGGCGGATCATCTGGGAATGGCAGAGATAGCACCCCTCACGCTGATAGATGTCACGTCCGCGCTGTTCCAGCGGGGTATAGGGACGTACGCCGTCGACCTTCTCGATGGTCTTGTCGATGAAGAACAGGGGCGTGATTTCCACCAGGCCGCCGACGCTGATCGCCAGCATGGTCAACACCGCCAGCAGGCCGATGTTGGTTTCAATCCATTCGTGTTTGAAGTTGAAGTTCATGATCTATCTTTTCCCGAATCATGCGTGAGCCAGCTTGGCGGCCAGCTTGGCTTCCAGCGCGGCGCTTTCGCGTTTGCCCTGACGGATGGTCATGAACACGTTGAAGGCCATCATCACCATACCGGTCAGGAAGAACATGCCGCCGATGGCGCGCATCGCGTAGAAGGGGTGCATGGCCGCAACCGACTCGACGAACGAATACTGGAGGTTGCCGAACTCGTCAAATGCGCGCCACATCAGGCCCTGGGTGATCCCGGAAATCCACATTGCGACGATATAGAGAACGATGCCGATCGTGGCCAGCCAGAAATGCCACTCGATCAACTTGCGGCTGTACATTTTGGTGTCCCACAGCTTGGGCATCATGTGATACAGCGAGCCGAAGGTGATCATCGCGACCCAGCCCAGCGCGCCGGAGTGGACATGGCCCACGGTCCAGTCGGTGTAGTGCGACAGTGCATTGACTTCCTTCAGCGACATCATCGGGCCTTCGAAGGTCGACATGCCGTAGAACGACAGGGCCACGATCATGAAGCGCATGATCGGGTCGGTACGCAATTTATCCCAGGCGCCCGACAGGGTCATGATGCCGTTGATCATGCCGCCCCACGAGGGCATCAGCAGCAGGATGGAGAACGCGGCGGCCAGGGAGGAGGTCCAGTCCGGCAAGGCGGTCCAGTGCAAGTGGTGAGCGCCCACCCACATGTACATGAAACCCAGCGCCCAGAAGTGGACGATGGACAGCCGATAGGAATAGATCGGCCGGCCGGCCTGCTTGGGCACGAAGTAATACATCATGCCGAGGAAGGCCGCGGTCAGGAAGAAACCCACCGCATTGTGGCCATACCACCATTGCGTCATCGCATCCTGCACGCCCGAGAACAGGCTGTAGGACTTCATCGAGAACAGGTCGATGGGCATCGCCAGATTGTTGAAGGTATGCAGCAGCGCGGTCGCCAGGATAAAGGCCAGGTAGAACCAGTTGGCCACGTAAATATGCGGCTGCTTGCGGCGCATGATGGTCCCGACGAACACCGTGAGATACGCGACCCACACGACTTCGATCAGGATATCGATCGGCCATTCCATTTCCGCGTATTCGCGCGACTGGGTATAGCCCAGCATATAGCTGAAGTCTGCCAGCGCGATGGCGGCCATCCAGCCCCAGAACGTGAAACTGGCCAGGCCGTCCGAAATCAGGCGGGTCTGGCAGGTACGCTGAACCACGTAGTAGGAGGTGGCAAACAACGCCGAGCCACCGAAGCCGAAAATCACCGAGGTGGTATGAACGGGACGGAATCGCCCGAACGAAATGTAGGGACTATCGAAGTTCAGAAACGGCCAGGCCAGTTCGGAGGCGATATATACGCCCACGAACATGCCGATCACAGCCCAGACGATCGACATGACGGCAAATTTCTTAACGACTTCGAAGTTGTACTGCTCCGCACCGGAATATGTGGTTACCGCCATGGCCCGCTCCTGTTGTACCCGTAATAGCGCCTGCGCCGCGCCTTAACAGCATATGCTTATATTAAAAAACTGCGGGATTATATTCCGGCCACCCTGGGTCCCGCAAGCCCAAAACCGGGCTCAGGAAGGCAGCAACAGCAATTTCAGATCGTGCGCGATCGCTTCCGGGCTGCTGCCATAGGGCATGAGCAATCTCAAATTTCCCTTAGGATCATAGATATACGTCCCGGCACTGTGATCGATCAGATAATCGCCTGCGGCTTTAACCGATGTCTTTTGATAGACGACTTTGTATTCTTTTGCCAACTGCTTCAGCGTTTCGGCATCGGTATACATTCCCAGGAATGCCGGATTGAAGGCGGGGACGAACTGTTTCAGGATGTCAGGGGTATCACGCTGCGGGTCCAGCGTCACAAAAATGACCTGTACGCGTCCGGCCTGGTCTCCGAGGAGTTTGAGTGCTGCGGCAAAGTCCGACAGTGTCGTGGGACATACGTCCGGACAATGCGTATAGCCGAAAAAGATGGCGACGACCTTGCCCTTGAAGTCCGCCAGCGTACGCACACGGCCGTTGTGATCGGTCAAGCGGAAATCCCGCGCGAAGCCTGCGCCTGTAATATCGGTCGCCTGGAATGAGGGCGGCTGCGGGGCAGGGTGACACCCCGAAAGCGCGATCAGCGCCATCGCCCAGACTGCGGCGAGCCAGCGTGTCATGCCTTGATCTGCTCGAACAGCTGTCCGGGGATATCCGCCAGCCGGTATTTGCCGGACTCCACCGCCTTCGCCAGCTTGTCCAGCGTAGTGTCCTGCAACAGATCGATGATTTTCTTCTTCACGGGCACCCAGCGAAAATGCAGCGGACACGCCGTCTCATCGCTACATTTTTTCAGTCCCAACAGGCAGCTCTGCGTAAACGCAGGCCCTTCTGTCAACAGCAGGATTTGCATCAGGGTGATCTTGTCACCACCCTCACGCAGGCAGAAGCCGCCCAGGCGACCCCGAAAGGAAAACAACAAATTGCCTTTGGCCAGGCTCTGCAGGATTTTGGCCAGATAGGGTGCGGGTACGCCCAGTTTGGCGGCGATATCCTTGTTCAGCACCGGCGTGGCGTCAGGCTGGGTAGCCATGTAGATCAGCGCCTGAACGGCATACTGACTGGTGCGCGAGAGGATCATTCTGTACCCCAATGAAATGAATTGGGGACAATATAAAACAATCCTGTCTGAATATCTAGTTAAAAGCCTGAATTCCCATACAAATCAAATGGGTAAGTTGATGTAATGATCAACCAGCATGATTGCGAACAACAGGCTCAAATACCAGATGGAATAGCGGAAGGTTTGCTTGGCGAGCGCATCGCTATATTCGCGATATAAACGCCAGCCATAGTGGATGAAGCGCCCCCCGAGCAAAACGGCACCTGCCAGATAGATCCACCCGCCCATGCCCGTCCCGACCGGCAACATGGTCACGGCAAACAGCAGCACGGTGTAGAGCAGTACATGCAGGCGGGTATAGGCCTCGCCGTGCGTCACCGGCAGCATCGGCAGGCCGGCCCGGGCGTATTCCTCGCGCCGGTATAGCGCCAAGGCCCAGAAATGCGGAGGTGTCCAGGCAAAAATGATCAGGAACAACAAGAGCGCATCATGATGGATTTCGCCCGTTGCCGCGGCCCAGCCAAGTACCGGCGGCATCGCGCCGGACGCGCCGCCAATGACAATGTTCTGCGGCGTAGCCGGTTTCAGCACGGCTGTATAGATCACCGCATAGCCGACGAACGTGGCCAGTGTCAGCCACATCGTGAGCGGATTGACGAATACATTCAGCAGGTACAGGCCAGCCCCCCCCACCACGCCGGAAAACACCAGCGTCTGGGTGCTGGTCAATTCGCCGCGAGGCAGCGGACGAGCACGTGTACGCGCCATCACCGCATCGATTTTCTGTTCGATCAGACAATTGAATGCCGCCGCCGCACCGGCCACCAACGCGATCCCGAGCGTGCCGGCCCACAGTGCATTCCAGCTTGGCCAACCGGGCACGGCGAGGAACATGCCGATCACGGCCGTGAATACGATCAGGCTGACGACACGCAGCTTGCACAAAGCCAAAAACTGTTGGCATCGGCAGGCCGCGCCCTGAACCATCAAAGATTCCATGTTCATCTCCTGCGCACCCGATAATTCAGCACAACCAGGCTGGACAGCAACAATGCCGCACCCACATTGTGCGCGACCGCCACGGCCAACGGCAGGCTAAACAGGACATTGCTGATGCCCAGCGAGACCTGCAACACCAACAGCCCACCTATGACCAGCCCCATGCCGGCGTAGCCGGGACTACCTACCAGGCGCAGAACCAGCCAACTCAAATACAGCGTCACTACCAAGGCCATGACCCGGTGCGTCCAATGGATGGCGGTCAATGCCGACAATGGCAACAACTCACCGGTCGCGGTCTCGCCAAGATTCCGGTGCAGGGTGAAGCCCTGCTCGAAATCCATCGGCGGCACCCAGGCACCGTGACACAGCGGGAAATCGGGGCAGGCCAAGGCTGCATAGTTGGTGCTCACCCAGCCGCCCAGCCCGATTTGCATCGCCACCAGAATCAGCCCCAGCAAGGCCCCGTTGCGTAGATGATCGCTATTCGCATAGTAGGTGTGGCCCGATTGGCCGCGTTCGCGCAGCCAAAGCCAAAGCAGTAGCGCGAGGGTCGTCATTCCGCCCAGCAGATGCGAACTGACGATCAACGGCTTGAGCAACTGGGTGACTGTCCACATACCCAGCATGGCCTGGAACACGATCAGACCGAGTAGCAGCCAAGGCAAGCCAAGGCCACCGCGTGTTTCATGCCGACCGCGCCATGCCAGTATGGCAATGGCCAGCACCAGCAAACCCAGCGTGCCAGCAAAATAGCGATGCACCATCTCCTTCCAGGCTTTCGCATGGGACACCGGCCCATCCGGGCGCACGGCAAGTTCTGCGTTGATGGCGTCCGCGGCGTTGTGCGGGGTCAGCTTGCCGTAACATCCGGGCCAGTCGGGGCAGCCCAGTCCGGCGTCGGAGAGACGAACGTACGCACCCAAGGCCACCACTCCGAACGCAAGGATCAGGGCAGCCAAAATGATTTTCCGATATGTCGTCATGGTCGCGGATCAGCCTATCTGGGATGCCTTGAGCAGCAGCTTGAGGTCTTTCATCATGCGGTCGAAATCGGCCTGAGCCGGGAAACGCAGCATCAGATTACCCAGCGGATCGATCAGATAGATGTGGTCGACCCGATTCTGCGCAGCTGGAAACTGCGCCACGAAAGCCGCGTTCGCCGGCCGCCACACATGCAAATCGGGATGCGCCTGTAACAGCTTCGCGTCCGGCGTACCGCTGTCGGTCACCACCCACAGCCGCTCGATGCGGTCCTGCTCCTTACCTTGCGCGATCCGCGTCTGGCGCATCAGATAGAGTTGCCATGCGCACGCCGCGTCGCAGCGAGTTGGACCCACATGCACCATCACCCATTTCCCGTGCAGTGCCTCCAGATCGTACGAGCGGCCATCGGGCGTGCTGCCCGCAGTTTGCTGCAGGGGGGTGACCTTGAGCAGGTCACCGTAATTGGAATGGCCCGCCGGACGCCATCCCGCGTAGGCCAGATAAGCAGCCACCACAGGCATCAGAAACACGCCGACCAACAACAGGAATTTACCGCGAGGAGTTAATTGCATACTCGAAACCATTTCGGACGTTGGGTACATCAGTCATCGTCATCCCGATGACGCTTTACGTTCAGGACCAGCCACAACACTGCCAGCGTCGTCGCCAGACTGTACCACTGGATTGCATAGCTGACATGCATGCTGACGCCGGTATCAGGACGCGGCCAGTCACGAACCAGGCCATCCGCCAGCGGAGTGGTCTGCAATAACAGCAGCGGTTGCAGCGTCAGCCGGGTAGTTGCGGCATAGCGTGCGAAATCCAGGTTCTGCCACACCCGTCCCTGGGACGGCGCATGCATCAACTCGATATAGCGGCTGTGCGGATCGACGGCCATGCCTTCGAGTCGTATCAGCCCCCCCGGCGTCGGCGGCAAGGGAATCTTTTCGCGAGAGGGCCCTACCGCCACCCAGCCGCGATTGACCAGAATGGCAAGCGGCCCGCCCTCTATGATGAGCGGCGTCAGTACGTGATATCCCGCCACCCCTTTATAAACTCGGTTGTCGAGGAAGATGGTATGCGCCGCGTCAAACACCCCGCGCACTTCCAGCTTCCGGTACAGCACGCTGTCGCGGTCCAGCAGTGTGCTGCCGACATGGATGGGCGCTTCCCGAATCGCCACATCGTAACGTGCCTGCAAGGCGCGCTTGGTTTCGGCGCGCCCACTCTGCCAGTTGCCGAGCCACAAGGTCAGCACAAAAAAGAACAATGCAGCCAGGGTCGGCCAGAGCCTCGGGGAAAACTGCCATGGGCCTACACGCAGTCTCAACAAGTGCATAGGCCCGCCAATCCGGTTAGACTGGAATTTTTACGAGCATCCCGTTCCATGCGCATCGTTGCCCTGCTCTTCATCGTGTTCATCCTGGCCAGCCTCGCCAGCGCACTCTACTACCTCATCAAGGACAAGGGCCGATCGGATCGTACAGTCAAGATGCTGACGGTGCGCGTCGTGCTTTCCCTCACCCTTTTTCTGCTGCTGATGGGTGGCTACTACTTCGGCATCATCCCGCAAACCGGGCTGCGTTAGCCTATCCCCCGCAACAAAAAGCCGCGCTGAACGCGGCTTTTTGTTGAACCGGTGCCACGGTCAAGCGTGGCCCGCCTGCTGCGTATCAGCTCCCGACCTAGATCAACCAGTAAACCAGGATGAACAACAGCACCCACACCACATCGACGAAGTGCCAGTACCACGATACGGCCTCGAATGCGAAATGATGTTCGGCAGTGAAATGCCCGGCGATCGAACGCAGCAGCATGACGATCAGCATCGTCGTTCCCACCAGCACGTGAAAACCGTGAAAGCCGGTCAACATGAAGAAGGTCGCACCATACACGCCTGCACCCAGCGTCAGCCCCATCTCGGTATAGGCGTGATGGTATTCGTAGGCTTGCAAACATAGAAAGACCACACCGAGCGTGACCGTCATCCCCAGCCCTAGAATCAGCTGCATACGGTTGTTCTTTTTCAGTCCCCAGTGTGCCCAGGTGACCGTCACCCCAGAACTCAGCAGCAACAGCGTGTTGATGGCCGGAATGCCCCATGCTTCCATCGGCGTGAATTTCAGGCCATCAGCGGTAAGGCCGGGCCCCGCAGTCGGCCACGCCGCCTTGAACGTGGGCCAGAGTTGCTGCATCGTGTCGGACTCGCCCAGCCAAGGCACCGACAGCACCCGGGTATAAAACAGCGCGCCGAAGAAAGCGGCGAAGAACATCACTTCGGAAAAGATGAACCAGCTCATGGACCAGCGGTACGAGGAATCCACCTGCTTGTTGTAGCGGCCGGCTTCGCTGTCTCGGATCACTTCGCCAAACCATCCGAACATCATGAAAAACAGCACGGCCACCCCGGCCAGCAGCACCCAGAGGCCATGGTTGATTTCGTGCATGGTCATGACGCCTCCCACTGCCATCGTCAGCAGGGCCACCGACCCGATGATCGGCCAGAGCGAAGGTTGCGGCAGGTAATATTTATCGGTTTGTGCCAGGCTCATGTCTTTCCCTCTTCCTCGTCTATATGATCGTTTACTTCACGAACTGCAGCACCAGGTACACCACCAGCAATAATGTCAGAACAAACACCACACCGCCGACCAGCCCGGCAATGATGATCTGTGCCTGCGTCAGGCTTTGCGCGTCATCATCGTAATCGCGCCGTTTGCGCACGCCGAAAAAACTCCAAAACACGGCAAGTGCAGCACGCAGGTTCCCCTTTTCAGCCATGCGGCACTTTTTCCGGCAACGTCGCCGTCTGCGCCTTGGGATCCGTGTTGAAGAAGGTGTAGGACAAGGTCACGGTATGCAAGTCCTTGTCCATCGACGGATCCAGCACGAACAACACCGGCATCTGGCGCCGTTCGCCCGCAGCCAGCTTCTGCGGAGTGAAGCAGAAGCACTCGATTTTCCTGAAAAATGCGCCTGCGCGGGCCGGCCCGTAACTTGGCACTGCCTGGCCCACGATTGCATGGTCGCTGTTGTTGGCCGCTTCGTAGTCCACCTGCACCAGCTGGCCCGGATGCACCTTGATACTGCGCTGCATGGTTTTGAATTGCCACGGCAGCCCCTCGTTGGTATTGGCGTCGAATTCAATCGTCACCCAGCGGCTGGTATCGACCTGGGTGTTTTTCACCAGACTCTGCTCGTCGCCAGAATTGATTCCGGTCACTTCGCAAATCTTGTAATAAAACGGTACCAGCGCAAACCCAAACCCGAACATGCCCAGCGCCACAACAATGAGCTTGGTCAGCGTGTTGGATTTGCCGGTGGTCATGGTCTATTTCAATCCGTTGTATAGCGTGAACAGGAACAAGCCAATCGCAATGGCAGCCAGAATGCCGGCCGTCAGATATTTGCCATTTTGCTTGTTGTCCGTCATGCCGATTGAATCGCCGCTCATTTCACCACCGGTGCGGTTTCAAAAGTATGGTAAGGCGCGGGCGAAGGCACCGTCCACTCCAGGCCTTGGGCCCCTTCCCAAACCTGATCGCTCGCCTTGGCCCCGCCCTTGATCGTTTTCAGCACCAGAACCAGGAAGATCAACTGGCTGAATCCGAAGATGAAGGCGCCCACGGTCGCAATCTGGTTGAACTCAGTGAACTGCAGTGCATAGTCGGGTATGCGTCGCGGCATGCCGGCCAGGCCGAGGAAGTGCATCGGGAAAAACACGATGTTCATGCCAATGACGGACAGCCAGAAGTGCGTTTTTCCGAGCGTCTCGTTGTACATATGGCCCGTCCATTTCGGCAGCCAGTAATAGATCCCGGCAAAAATGGAGAACAAGGCGCCGGAGACCAGCACATAGTGGAAATGCGCCACGACGTAATAGGTGTCCTGCAGCTGGATGTCGACCGGCGCCATCGCAAGCACCAGTCCCGAAAAGCCGCCTATCGTGAACAGGCACACGAACGCGATGGCGAACAGCATCGGTGTCTCAAACGTCAGCGAGCCTTTCCACATCGTGGCCACCCAGTTGAACACCTTCACCCCGGTCGGGACCGCGATCAACATGGTGGAGAACATGAAGAACAGCTGCGCCGCCACCGGCATGCCCACGGCGAACATGTGATGCGCCCACACGGTGAACGACAGGATCGCGATCGACGCAGTGGCATACACCATCGAGGCGTAGCCGAACAAGGGCTTGCGGGAGAAGGTCGGAATGATCTGCGAGATGATGCCGAAAGCCGGCAGGATCAGGATGTAGACCTCGGGATGCCCGAAGAACCAGAAGATATGCTGGAACATCACCGGGTCGCCACCGCCTGCCGCGTTGAAGAAATGAGTACCGAAATTACGGTCGGTAAGCAACATGGTGACCGCACCCGCAAGGACCGGCATGGTGGCGATCAGCAGATAGGCGGTAATCAGCCAGGTCCAGACGAACATCGGCATCTTCATCAGCGTGAGCCCAGGCGCGCGCATGTTGAGGATGGTGGTGATGATGTTGATCGATCCCATGATCGACGACAGGCCCATGATGTGCACGGCCAGAATTGTCAGGTCATAGGACACGCCGCCCTGGATGAAAAGCGGCGGGTACATCGTCCAGCCGCCGGCCACGGCGCCGCCAGGCAGCCAGAACGACCCCAGCAGCATGATGCCGGCCACCGGCAAGAGCCAGAAACTCCAGTTGTTCATGCGCGGGAATGCCATGTCGGGCGCACCGATCATCAGCGGCACCTGCCAGTTCGCAAAGCCGGTGAAGGCCGGCATGATGACGCCGAAAATCATGATCAGGCCGTGCATCGTGGTGAGCTGATTGAAGAAATCGGGGTGCATCAGCTGCATGCCCGGCTCGAAAAGTTCGGAGCGAATCAGCAGCGCCATCGAGCCGGCAGTAAACAGCATGATGAGCGAGAACCACAGGTAGAGCGAACCGATATCCTTGTGGTTGGTCGTGGTCAGCCAGCGCATGATTCCGGTGGGATGCGCGTGGTGTCCGTGGTCGTCGTGGGCGTGTGCTGCGTCAGACATGACTGTGCTCTCCTCTCGGTTGTTCACTGCGCGGCGGGGGCGGCGGCGACGGCTGCTCCCCCGCGGGCGGCTGCGATGTCCGCGGGCTGTGCCGCGTCACCCATTTTGTTGTCCCAGGCATTGCGCTCATACGTCACGACCGCGGCGATTTCCGCATCGGACAAGCGGTCGGCGAATCCGACCATGGCAGTGCCTGGGCGACCGCCGTGCACCACGATATTGATATGCGCGGCAATCGGCCCGGTGGCGACCTTGGAACCGTTCATCGCAGGGAACACGCCTGGCAGGCCCATGCCATTGGCCTGGTGGCAGGCGGCGCAGTTGGCTTGATAGACTTTCTCGCCCCGTGCCACCAATTCCTTCACGTCAAAAGTTTTGGTGTTGTCGGCCGCAGCAGCCTGCGCCGACCCTTTCTTCTTGGCCACCCAGGCTTTGTAATCCTCCTCGGAGACCACTTTGACCACGATCGGCATGAAACCATGGTCCTTGCCGCACAGTTCGGCGCATTGGCCGCGATAGGTGCCGATCTTGTCCGCCTTGAACCAACTGTCCCGGATGAAGCCAGGGATGCCGTCCTGCTTGACGCCGAATGCGGGAACCCACCAGGAATGGATCACGTCATTGGCGGTAATCAGCAAGCGCACCCGCTTGCCAACCGGTACCACCATTGGATCGTCCACTTCGAGCAGGTAGTGTTCATCCTTGGCCGCCGTGCCGTCGATCTGTTCACGCGGTGTGGCAAGTGTGCTGTAGAAGTGAACGCCTTCGTTAAGGTAATCGTAACCCCATTTCCACTGGTAGCCCGTGATCTTGACGGTCATGTCGGGATTGGAGGTGTCTTTCATCTCGATCACGACCTTGGCGGCGGGATAGGCCATCCCCACCAGGATGATGAACGGGATGACGGTCCAGATGATTTCGACTGTGGTGTTTTCGTGGAAGTGCGCAGCTTTGTGGCCGACCGATTTGCGGTGCTTGACCAGCGAGTAGAACATCATGCCGAAGACGATGATGAAAATTCCGACGCACACCAGCATGATGAGGTTATGCAGATGGAACACCTCCCTCGCCACCTGACTCGCCGGTGGTTGCAGGTTGTATGCATAGTCTGCCAGTGCTGACTGGCTGGCTGCCCATACCGCCCCCATCACCCCTGCCCTTTGCCACATGCTTTTCATCGCGTTCCCCGTCCTCTGACTTTGTTATGGGTAGTCGTTGCGGCACGTATTACCTTATGCCTGCAACTTTCTGCGTAAGGTCGCAGCTAGTTGCAGCCGCGCCTCGTCACTCAGGTACTGTCCGACTTTTGTTTCGCGACCATGAGAACTCAGGCTGAGACGGCAGTTTCTGCCTGACGTCCCGCAGTCGCATATCACACGCGCCCATTGGCGATTCATTTCACGGCGCTCTCCATGTGTGCCGGCATGCCACTCCAGCACTACCATATCCCCTTCAATCGTAAGTGTTTCGTAATCCCCTTCCCGGTTGCGCAGCGCCTCCAATGCCCATGCCAGCAATCCTATCTCCAGTCCGGCAAATGGCAGGATCAGCCAGTATCCCAGGAGTGCAAAGCCGCTTGCGGTTACAAAACATACTGTCGCCAGACTCCAGAGCACCAGCTTCTGCTGGCGGTGTGTCAATGAATGGTTAGGGCGGGACTGGAATACAAACGCGCCTGCTGACACACCTTCACAGTCTTCCGTATTCACCTGTTCCATATGGAGAAGCGAGGAAACCGCGTGCGGCATCATGTCGCAGACAGTAACACGACGCCGCTCGCCAGAACAAGCGGTGCGTTCGAATTAACTTATTGATTTGTTTATAAAATATCGTTATTACAGACTATTCTAAGATACTAACCAATCAGGCAGCGTCAGCCATTGCGGCATGTTCAACGGCAAACCTTCCCTCTCAAAAAATCCCTGAACGCCCAGACACGGACCGGGCAGGCGCGTACTCAAGGCCGCCAGGTTTTCCGCTGCCTGCGGCATTGCCGGCTCGATGTGGTTGCCCACCCACCCTGCCCACGGGACACGTCGCAGGGTGATCGATTCGGCCGTCAGCAATGCATGATTCAGACAACCCAGTCGCAGTCCCACCACCAGCGCGACGGGCAGGCCCAGACGCAGAGCAAGGTCCGCCATATCCTCGTGCTCATTCAGCGGGACCCGCCATCCCCCTGCGCCCTCGATCACCACGACATCGGCGATGGCGGCGAGGCGCGCATGCGCTTCGGCGATGACCTCCAGGTCGATCCGCACACCGAGCGACTCCGCGGCAATATGCGGCGCGATGGGTTCGGCAAAGGCGTAGGGATTCACATCGCGCACGTCCGCGTGAACGTTGGCCGCCTGCATGAGCGCAACCACATCCTCATTCAATTCACCCGGCGCAGCGCCGGCCGACACCGGTTTCATTGCCGCCACCCGCAGCCCGCGCGCGCGCAGCGCATGAATCAGCGCCACCGCCACGCGCGTCTTGCCGACGCCCGTATCGGTGCCGGTGACGAACAATCCGCGCACACTCATGCCAGCCCCAGTTTGCGGCGACGCTCGCCGATGTTGAACTGGATCACCTGCCGTCCGTCTTCGCGCCGGCTCTTGTCACCTGCCCAGGCATGGCCATAGATCACTTCGAAAGTCGCCGGCAGCCGTCCGTCGCGGCGCTGCATTTCATAGGCCTGCTCAAGCCGCGACCACGCCGTCTTGCCCAACAGGCCGCGGCGTCGGGCCGAGGCCGCATTGTGCGCGCCGATTCCCTTGAGATCGCGCATCAATGACTTGAGGTCGGCATAGGTCAGCGTCAGCATCTCCATTTCCATCACCGGGCTCGAGAACCCGGCGTGGATGAGCATGTCGCCGATGTCGTGCAGGTCGATGAAGCGATTGACGTGCGGCGCATCGTCGATAGCCGTGAAGGCCTCGCGCAGTTCCTTCAGCGTGTCGGGGCCGAAGGTGGCGAAGATCAGCAGACCGCCAGGCGCCAGCACCTGATGAAACTCCTTGAACGTGGCTTCAAGATCGTGCGCCCACTGTATGGCCAGGCTGGACCAGACGAGATCCATGCTGTTGGGTTCAAGCGGAAGCCGCTCCATATCGGCGCACACCAGATGATTCGACTCCGCAGGAGAAGGCGCCAGACGATGCAGCACACGCCGCGCCCACGTCGGCTGCGGCAGGCGGGCACGTGCCGCCATGAGCATGGCTGGCGCGATGTCGAGCGCACAGAATTCGGAGGCTGCATAGCGCGAACGCAGATGCGCCAATCCATAGCCGGTGCCCGTGCCGACATCGAGCACGCGGCCTGGTTGCAGCGACATGAAGTCGAGACGTTCCAGCAAGCGATCGCATACTTCGCGCTGCAATACCGCGTGCGCGTCGTAGCTGGTGGCGGCATGATCGAACGCGCGCCGCACTTCGGCGAAATCGAGCTCGGCTTCAGTCATGGGCAAAGCCTGCGATTGCGGCAGCCACGTCTGCACTGTGGGACAGATGCGGCGCATGCGCAGCCCTGGCCAGTTCGACATACCGTGCACTTGGAAGGGTTTCAGCCAGCCAGTGCCCTGCCGCCACCGGCGTCAATGCATCGAGTGCGCCATGCAGCACCAACGTCGGCTGCGTCAGGCGCGTCAACTGCTGACGCAAGTCTGTTTCACGCAGAATCGTCAACCCACCCGACAAGGCCTCGGCGCGCGCCTGCGGCAGGGCCAGAAAGTGCTGGCGCAGCCGCTGCAACAATGATTTTTGATCGGGCACGCCACGTGTCTGCAAGCTGAGAAAGCGCAGTAGCGTGGCCTGCGGGTCGGCCAGCAGCGATGCGCCGAAATCCTCCAGGTCGGTTGCAGACACCCCATGTGACCAGCTTTCATCTGCGACGAAACGTGGTGTCGAGGCCAGCAGGATCAGGCGACTCAATTTTCCCGGGTGATCGAGCGCGGCGCGCATCACCACTTGTCCACCCAATGACCAGCCCAGCACGGTGCTGCCTTCCGGAACCTGTTCCGTCAGATCGTCTGCCCAACTCTGCAACGAGTTGTTCGGCTGACTGTTGCGCCCACCATGTCCCGGCAAATCGAATGCGCGCACGTCGAAATCATCAGCCAGCAATTGCGCAAGCACGTCGAACACGCGCGCATTCATGCCCCAGCCGTGCACCAGCACCAGTATGGGCTTAGTCGAGCGCATGCAGGGCCTCGACCAGTTGAGCGATATCGTCGGCGCTATGTGCCGCTGACAGGGTAATGCGCAAACGCGCCGTGTCGGCGGGAACCGTCGGCGTACGGATGGCGGGCACCATCAGCCCACGTTGCAGCAAGTCTTTCGCCAGATGTACCGCATCGGCATTCGCGCCGATCACCAGCGGCTGAATCGGTGTGTCTGAGGGCATCAGAAAGCCCCGCTTCAGACCTGCCAGGCCTTGGCGCAGTTGCGCGACATGCGCCCCCAGCCGTTCGCGCCGCGCGTCGCCCGCCTCGATCTGGCGCAGGCTTTCCAGCAGGCACGCCGCCAGGAGCGGTGGCGAAGCCGTCGTGTAGATGTAGGGGCGCGCCTTCTGGATCAGCCAATCGATCACGCTGGCGTGCGCGGCCACCACGGCACCCGACACGCCCGCGGCTTTGCCCAGCGTGGCCAGATAGATCACGCGGTCGCTCGAGCGCGCGCGTTCGGTCAAGCCGCCGCGACCGCCGTTGAGCACGCCGAAGCCATGCGCGTCGTCGAGATACAACCAGGCGTCAAACCGCTCGGCCAGATCGAGCAGCGCGTCGACCGGAGCCAAATCGCCGTCCATGCTGAAGACCAGGTCGGAAACAACGAGCTTGTCCTGGGCCGTACTGTCTGCGAGTTGCGATTCAAGTTGGGCGAGATCGTTGTGGCGATAACGACTGAAGCGCGCACCGGACAGTTGCGCTGCGTCGACCAGCGAAGCATGGTTGAGCTTGTCGGCGAATATCTCACCGTGGCGCCCGACCAACGCGGTAATCACCGCGAGATTCGCCACGTAGCCAGTGGAAAACAGCAGGGCCGCCGGTTTGCCGATGTAACCGGCAAAGGCCGACTCGAAGTCGTGATGGAAACGGTGATGGCCGGTGATGAGGTGCGCGCCCCCCGCGCCGACGCCACACTGGTCGAGCGCGGTGTGCGCGGCCTGAACCAGCGCCGGATCGGCGGCAAGGCCGAGGTAGTCGTTGCTGCAGAAGGAGATGACGCGCTGGCCGTCGATCGTTACATGCGCACCCTGCGCACCGTCGAGCAGGCGACGATGGCGATCGAGATGATCGGCTTTCAGCGCCGCCAGCCCCTGCTGCAGGCGGGTCAGCGCAGCAAAACTCACAACGGCTGCAAGCCCAGCGAATCGAACAGGCGCTGGTCGCGTTCCCATTCGGGGTTGCCGGTGGTGAGCAGTTTCTCGCCGTAGAAGATCGAATTGGCGCCAGCGAGGAAGCACAGCGCCTGCACTGCGTCGCTCATCTGCTGGCGCCCGGCCGACAGACGCACGAAGCTCTTCGGCATGCAGATGCGCGCCACCGCGATAGTGCGAACAAACTCCAGCGGATCGAGCGCCTCGGTACCGGCCAGCGGCGTGCCCTCGACCTGCACCAGCAGGTTGATCGGTACTGACTCCGGCTGCGGATCGAGCGAGGCCAACTGTGCGATCAGACCGGCGCGCTGGGTGCGCGATTCGCCCATGCCAACGATGCCGCCGCAGCACACGTGCAGGTCGGCGTGGCGCACGCGCTCCAGCGTGTCGAGGCGATCCTGATATTCACGCGTGGTGATGATCTCACCGTAGAACTCGGGCGCGGTGTCGAGATTGTGGTTGTAGTAATCGAGGCCGGCTTCCTTCAGCTGCTCGGCCTGGCCGTCCTTCAGCATGCCCAGCGTGGCGCAGGTCTCCAGCCCCAGCGCCTTCACCTCGCGCACCATGTCGAGCACGGGCTCGAGGTCGCGCTGCTTGGGGCCGCGCCAGGCAGCGCCCATGCAGAAGCGCGAGGCGCCGGCGGCCTTGGCGGCTTTCGCGGCGGCCAGCACGTCGTCGAGATCGAGCAGGCCCTGGTTTTCCACGCCGGCGTCGTAACGTGCCGACTGCGGGCAATAGCCGCAGTCCTCGGAACAGCCGCCGGTCTTGATCGACAGCAGCGTCGACAACTGCACGCGATTGGGGTCGAAGTTCTCACGATGCACCGTTTGCGCCTGATACATCAGGTCGGCAAACGGCAAGGCGAACAGCGCCTCGATGTCGGCCATGGATAGGCGCGCAGGCGGTTGAGTCATGTCATTCATTGATGGCTACCTCGATGGTCATGTCCTGCCACGACTCGCGCGCGGCCCGGTAAATATCAAACAACGCCCACGGCACGATCACCACCACCGCGAATCCCAGCACCAGCATCAACCCCTGCCAGCCGCCCAGCAGGTCGTAGAGCGGTTGGCCGAACACCACCAGACTGCCCATCACGCCGTAATAGCGGTAACCTGCCCATTTGTTGTAATGCGCCGTGCGCGGATTCGGGTGGTGCGCGATACTGGCATAGACGAAAATCGACGCGCCCAGCCAGATCATGATCGGTGGCAATGACAGCACGAACGGCAGGAAACCGATTTTCTGGCCGGCAAGCAGCTTGCCCAGCAGCAATGCCGTCAGCGAAATCAGCAACACCACGACGGTGATGAGATTGAACAGCTGCGCGGCGAAGCGGGAAGATGAAGCTGGAATGACGCGTTTGGCTTTCATGACCGCGATTTTCAGGGCGCGCGCAGCCTCTGTCAAATTTCATAGACGACAAAATTGAACATCCGATCAATTTTTAACCAATTCATCCCACGAACCTGTCTGCTGTGCGGCGACGCGACGCGCACTGGGCATGTATGCGCGGCCTGCCTGACCGATCTGCCCTGGCACGCGCAGCCACAGTGTCCGCAGTGCGCCACGCCCACGCCCCAGGGACAGACCTGCGGCGCCTGCCTCAAACGCCCCCCCGCGTTCGACCGTACCATTGCGGCGCTGCGCTATGTCTTTCCGCTCGACCAATTGATTCCGCGCCTGAAATACCAAGGCCAGCTTGCCATCGCACCGGCGCTGGGCGAGTGGCTGGCTCGGGCCACGGAAGCTGCACCAGTGCCGGATCGCCTGATTGCCATGCCGCTGCATGCAGCACGCATCCGTGAGCGCGGCTTCAACCACGCCACCGAAATCGCCCGTGACGTGGCGGCCCGGCAAGGACTCCCGCTCGATCTCAGCAGTTGCCGGCGCATCCGCGACACACCACCGCAGACGGGACTGAAGCACGATGCACGACGCCGTAATCTGCGCGGCGCATTTGCCTGTTCCGGAGACGTACGAGGGCAGCATATCGCGCTGGTCGACGACGTGATGACGACTGGAACCAGTCTCGACGAACTGGCCGCGACACTGAAACAGGCTGGCGCGCGCGAGGTGACGTGCTGGGTGGCGGCGCGCACGCTGCCGCCGGGTGACACGCAAGGCTCGCGCTAAAGCGCTGTTGAACGAATCGGCGTCAGCCGTAGATCTCTTCCACCGCGAAAATCCGCCGGTGTTCGCGCATGGCATAGCGGTCGGTCATCCCCGCGATGTAGTCGGCCACGGCGCGCGCACCCTCGAGCGATTCGCGCATCTGGTGCTCCGGCGGCAGCAGGCGGGCATCGCCGGTAAAGGCCGTGTAGAGATCGCTGATGATGCGTCCCGCCTTGGCGCTCATGCGGGCCACCTTGTAATGGCGGTACAGGTGGCGCAGCAGGAAGCGTTTGAGCTCGCGGTGCTCGTCGAGTAGTGCGGGGCTGAACGCTGCCAGCGGCGGCGCTGCACGCACCTCGGCCAGGGTCTGCACGCCGCTGTTCTCGACGTTCCTGCGCGTGGTATCCACCAGGTCGAGAATCAGCGTATTGATGATACGGCGAACGGTTTCGGTCACCACGCGACGCCCCTGCAAGGTCGGATATTTCGCACGCACCTCCGCCAGGTGGCGGGCGAAGATCTGGACTTCGCTCAACTGCTCCAGTGTGATCAGTCCGGAGCGCAGACCGTCGTCGACGTCGTGGTTGTTGTAGGCGATTTCGTCCGCCAGGTTGGCAATCTGCGCCTCGAGCGAAGGCTGCTGTTTGTTCAGGAAGCGCTCGCCCACCGCGCCGAGCTTCTCGGCATTGGCAAGCGAGCAATGCTTGAGGATGCCCTCACGCGCCTCGAAGGTAAGGTTCAAACCCTCGAATTCGGCATAGCGCTCTTCCAGCAGGTCGACCACGCGCAGCGACTGCAGGTTGTGTTCGAAACCGCCGTGCTCGCGCATGCAGGCATTCAGCGCATCTTGGCCGGCATGACCGAACGGCGTGTGGCCAAGGTCGTGCGCCAGCGCCACCGCCTCCACCAGATCTTCGTTGAGGTGCAGCAAACGGGCGATGGTGCGGCCGATCTGCGCCACCTCGATGCTGTGGGTCAGCCGGGTGCGGAACAGGTCGCCTTCGTGGTTCACGAATACCTGGGTCTTGTATTCCAACCGCCGGAACGCAGTGGAATGGATGATGCGGTCGCGGTCGCGCTGGAATTCGGAGCGCGGCGCGGCGGGCGGCTCGGCATGCTGGCGTCCTCGGGATTGACTGGAATGCGCTGCGTAGGGTGCGAACGACGGTTCCATCAAGTCTCCTTCAGTGCGGCGCGGTCAGCACGGCGGTCAGCACGTCGGTCGGCACGTCCGCGGTAATCACGGCCTCGCCCAGTTTCTTCAGCAGCACGAAACGCATCTTGCCGCCCTCCACCTTCTTGTCGTGGCCCATGTATTCGAGATACCGGTCCCCCCCCAGATCGGGCGCAACGTCCGGCAGTCCGGCTGCACGGATCAGCGCGCGCGTGCGCGCAACCTCCGCTTCCGACAGCCAGCCCAGCCGCCGTGAGGTTTCCGCCGCCATCACCATGCCGGCACCCACGGCCTCGCCGTGCAACCAGTTACCGTAGCCCATGCCGGTTTCGATCGCGTGACCGAAGGTATGGCCCAGGTTGAGGATCGCCCGGATGCCGCCTTCTCGCTCGTCCTGCCCCACCACCTGCGCCTTGATCTCGCACGAACGGTAGATCGCATGGGTGATTGTCGTCGGATCGAGCGCACGCAACCTGTCCATGTTGGTTTCCAGCCAGGCAAGAAAGTCGACATCCCAGATCAGGCCATACTTGATCACCTCGGCGAGTCCTGCCGACAATTCGCGTGCAGGCAACGTCTTCAGGGTATCGGTGTCGGCCAGCACCACTTTCGGCTGGTAGAACGCGCCGATCATGTTCTTGCCGAGCGGATGGTTGATCCCCGTCTTGCCGCCCACCGACGAATCGACCTGCGACAGCAGCGTGGTGGGAATCTGGATGAAGGGCACGCCGCGCTGATAGCTCGCCGCAGCGAATCCGGTCATGTCGCCGATCACGCCACCGCCCAGCGCGATCAGCGTGGTCTTGCGCTCGGCGCGCTGGGTCAGCAGTGCATCGAAAATCAGGTTCAGCGTTTCCCAGCTCTTGTAAGCCTCGCCGTCCGGCAGCACCACCTGCGCCACCATCACGCCGCCGGCCTCCAGGGTTGCCCTCAACTGCGCCAGATACAACGGTGCCACAACGGTGTTGGTGACCACCATCACACGTTTTTGCGGCAAGTGCGGCAGAATCAGCTCAGGTCGGCCCAACAGACCCGAGCCAATGTGGATAGGGTAGGAGCGGTCACCGAGATCAACTTGGAGGGTTTGCATGAAACTGAAAAAAGACAAAAGAGTTGTTCGATTGTAACCAAAGCCGGCATATTCCTTGAACTAACGCGTATGGCACATTGCTTGCTGAGCCCACAATCCATTGATTGATGATGATCCATGAATACCCACTCACTCAACCGCCGCCGCGCATTGCCGTTTTTTCATGGTCGGAGCGCATACGCATGCCAAGCCGCGGCTTTGTTTTTGTGTCGCCATATCGCCAAGACAGATGAAATCCCGTTCACGGCCATCCAGCGTTCAATCTAATGTCCATGCCTGACCGTATTCTGCTGGTTTCACCGGCGTCCCCGTTCAATCCCCAGTCGGGCGCACAACAGCGCACTGCTTTGCTGTACGAAGCTCTGCGGACGCTGGAGGAGGTGGATGTGGTGTTGCTGGAGCCTACCGCCGACCCCAGTCGACTGGATATACCGCCCAAACCAGGGATCCTGGCACATGGACGCTGGCACCAGCATCCGTTCGGCATCGGAAAATTCAAACCGGACAGCGCCCTGAATCTGGCACTCAAGGCAGCGGGTGTTGACCTCGAGCGCTATAGGCTGATCGTCAGCCGCTATCTCAATCCACTCGCCAAGCTGGTCGTCCCGCCCGGCGTACACAGCGTGGTTGACCTGGACGACTGGGGCTACCATTACGGACCCGGTGCGCTGGCGCTGGCCGCACAGTTCAAATCGCAGTATGCTGCGTGGCTGGCAAAACGGCAGCTCAAACGCTTTGACGCATATTTCTTTGTCAATCGACGCGATCAGGCACAGCATCGCGAACTCAAATCGGTACTGCTGCCCAACATCCCATACGCGCCACCCACCCAGCCATTTCCACAGACGAACAGCCCTGTTCTGCTGTTCGTCGGCTCGCTTTGGTATGCACCCAATCGCGAGGGCATAGACCGTTTCCTGGCCCGCAGCTGGCCCGCCATCAAGTCCGCCCATCCGGAGGCCGAACTGCTACTGGTGGGGGCCGCACCACCCGCCGTGCGACAAGCATGGGAACAGCATCCCGACGTTTCCGCTCCCGGTTTCGTCGACGATCTGGGCGAGGCGTACCGCAATGCTGCATTCACCATCGCTCCGATCTACTCGGGTGGCGGCACCAACATCAAGATTCTGGAATCGCTCGCTTATGGCCGGGCATGCATCACAACGCCCCACAGCGCCGAGGCCTTCAAGGAGGACCTGGGGAGCGCAGGCTTGGGGGTTGCCCGGGACGACAGACATTTTGCCGAACAATGCATCGCCTGGCTGGATGATAGCGATGACCGGAGACGCAACGCAGAAACAGGCTGGAACACGGTCATCGCACGTTACACACGCCCCCACTTTATCGAACAAGTCACGCAACTTTGCGCGCCACTTCTAAGATGACCCTGGATAGATGATGCGCAGGCAATCCCTCATCGACCAAGCCATCATTGCCCGTAATCTTCTGCAGGTCGTGCTCCCTCTGCATCGGTTACGGGCCTCGGCATCCAGGCCCATCCTGCCGGAAACGCCCACGCGTTTCGCCATCATCGCGGGCGATGTCACCGACCCTTCCAGTTCCCTGGGCGACCTGGCCATGTTCAGCGCCTTGATGCAATCGCTTCGGGCACAAAATCCGGACTCGACATTCACCATTATCGGTAAACGCCGCCACACCATTGTCATACCCGGAATTGGCGAGACGCCGGTCGTACCCGCTTGGTCCGGGAAAACCGGAACGCGCGCTTTCGACGAATTGATACGCCAGCACCATGCCTTGTTTGTCATGGGCGCCGATATCCTGGACGGCAAATACGGTGCAGCCCTGGTACAACGCATCGCCGCCTACTGCAACCACAGCGTAGCGCTCGGCATTCCCGCCACGATGCTGGGCTTCAGCTTCAACCGTCATCCACGAATCCCTGCGGTCCATGCATTGTCGAGATTACACCCCAAGGTGACTATCAACATCCGGGATCAACCGTCGCTTGAGCGTTTCACCCGGATTGTCGGTATTCCTGCGAGGCTGTGTACCGATAGCGCTTTCCTCATGCCGCCCGCCACCGCCCCCCTCCCCGAACCCGAAGCTTGGATCGCCGCCATGCGTCATGAAGGCCGAACCCCTGTGGGCATCAACCTGAGTGCCCACGCGTTGGCACCTGCTATTGCACAAGCAGGTCTGGACAGGCTGATTGACTGCCTTGCCGAACAGTTCAGACATGCTGGCGAGCAGAACAGACTCGCCTTCATGTTGCTCCCGCATGATCTCAAATCACAGTCTGGTGACGTGCCCATGTTGCAGGCTCTCAAAGAAGCGCTGCAACAAAAAGGCTTCACGCACGTACGCTATACACTGATCGATCAGCCTGACAAGATCAAACGACTTACAAGATTTCTCGACCTCGTCATCACCGGCCGCATGCATTTGGTGATTGCCTCACTGGGCAGCGGAACACCTGCGTTATCGATAACCTACCAGGACAAATTCGAAGGCCTCTACCAGCACTTCGATCTGTCGCTCGAACACACCATTACCCCGATACAATGTCTCAGCGACGCGTTCTTGAGGAAAATCAACGACGCATTCATGCATAGGCATGACAATCGCGCACGGATACTCAGCCACCTGCCAAGAGTAAAAGCACTGGCTTCGCGAAACCTTGCGATCGCAACGTGCGACCCCGCCGATTAAAAGCCAACAAACCAGCACATCAATTACTACAAACCAACCAGGCCATCATTACAAAATCAGGAGGGGTGATGCTTATCCGGGATATTCAAGCAAAACATACCGAGCATGCACTGAAGTTCTATCGTTTACGCCCGTTTGCCAAGAAACTTCTGGGCAGAAACTGACACGATTCCACACATGGATATATGAGTCATGGTCACAATGACTGCCTATCCAGGCAAGCAGCCCAATCATCCCAGATGAAATGCCATCTTTGCAGCGCAGAAACCAGGATCATGTTCACTGCGGAGATTCTCCACAAATACATGGTTCCCTATCACTACTGTGCAGCGTGCGACCACCTGTTCGTCAGCGATCCCACCTGGATGAAAGAAGCCTATTCGGATGCCATCGTGCAGGAAGACACGGATATTGCTGCCCGGAACATCTTTAATGCGTTAAAGCTCGCTGCAATCGATTTCCTGGTCCTGGGCGATCGCGGACGGGGAAAGTACGTTGACGTGGCGGGTGGATACGGCCTGCTGACTCGCCTGATGCGCGACCTGGGATTCGACTACTACTGGTCTGACCCCTATGCAAACAACCTCTATGCGAGAGGCTTCGAGTACGATCCCTCGCTAGGCGGCTGTCTAGCTGTCAGCGCCATCGAAGTCCTGGAGCACACAACCAATCCGCTCGATTTCATACAACGTACCCTGGCCGACCACCAGTCCGACACATTCATCTTCACGACCGAAGTTTTCGCTGACGACGACCCACCCCTGCCTGGTCACTGGGGTTATTACGCATTCGACACCGGCCAGCACATCGCTTTCTTTTCCCGCCAGGGGCTGAAACGCCTGGCCGAACGACTGGGCATGACTTACTACCCATTGGGGCGTCTGCATGTCTTCTCGAAGAAAAATCTGCCGCGCTGGAAACTCAAACTGGTCAGCTGCAAATGGCTGACCATCCCCCTCGCATTGATGGCGGCATCAAGACTGGGCTCCAGGCGAGGCCGGGATCAGGCAATAATACGCAACCGAACGAACCGGACCCAGGCATAGAGCTTGCTTTTCAAAATCCCCATGCCCCCATTTAACACCCTAGTATTCAAAAAAAAATGAGCCTTGGTCATTCCATCCGCCATGGCGCCAAGTGGGTCTTCATCGGCAACACCGGCAGCCAGGTCGTCAACTTCGCGCTGGGACTGATACTCGCGCGCCTCCTGGTGCCGGCCGAATTCGGCATGGTGGCGACCATCCAGATCTTTACCAGCCTGGCCGGGTTCGTTGCCGGCGGCGGGATGGGACAAGCCATTGTGCGTGCCAAGGAAGCCAGCAAACGTGACTACGATCTGCTGTTCACGCTGCAATTCCTCATCGGACTGGCCATCGTCAGCTTCTTCTTCGTCATCGCCCCCTGGTTTGGGCGCTGGTACGCCAATCCCCTGTATGCCGATCTGCTGCGCGTGGCCGCATTGTCTTTCCTGGTACGCCCGTTTTTCAATGTACCCAGCAACATGCTGCACCGGGAGATGCGCTTCAAGGCCAAGACGGCGGTACAACTGGCCAACCTCGCGGTCTACAACAGTATTGCCCTGAGCCTGGCCTACCTCGGTCACGGTCCCTGGAGCCTGATCCTCGCCGGCCTGTTCAGCTCAATGGCCGGCGCCTTTCAGTTTGCATGGTATGCGCGTTGGCGTCCTGGCATCTGCTTCGATTTTGCGCGCGCGGGTGAACTGATGCGCTACGGACTCCTGGCTTCCACCAACAACATCGTTTGTTACATACGTGTGCAGTTGCCCACCTTCATCCTGTCCCGTAGCCTGGGGCCGGCCAGCGTGGGGCTGTACAACAAGGCCGAAAGTCTGGCGGCGCGCCCGCATGGCTTCATCACGGGGTCGGTGTACGAAGTCCTGTTCCGCGCGTTGGCCAAGGAACAGGACAACCTCGACACATCCCGCTACCTGTTCTTTCGCAGCCTTACGCTGGTCGCCGTTTATGCCCTGCCGTTCTATATCGGTTTTCTGTGGCTGGCAAAACCGCTGGTGGTGACGTTGTTCGGCCCTCGCTGGGCCGACTCGGCCGGCCCTCTGATGATCCTCAGCCTAGCCGCCCCCCTGATGATGATCGAGAATCTATCCGGTGCCGTCCTGGCCGCACGCAGCTGGCTGGGCAAGGAACTGGTCGCGCAGGTCGTCATGATCGGCGTTGCCGCGGCCGCCATCCTGGTCGGCCTGCCTTACGGATTGACTGGCGTGGCGACCGGCATGGTCTTCGCTCTGTTCTATCTCACCCTACACATGTTCTGGCTCGCCAAACAGTCACTCAATGCCCGCTGGATTGACCTGGCTCGAGCTTTCATGCCGGCAACGCTCCTCAATGCCATCCTGACTGGCACTTTGTGGCTTGCCAATCATGCCATCCCCCCATCCATCCAATCGGTCGATGCGCTGTACGTGTTGTTCATGACGACCGCGGGCGGATTGGTTTATGCGATCTGTTTCCTGTATCTGCCCATCTCGGCCCTTGCGTCGGAAACCGCCCGCTGGAAAATCAGACTCAAACTCGCCAAAGCGCCCGCATGACCCGGATCGACCCCATCTCGCGCGCGCTCCATCGCCAGGTCGGCCAGCACGGGCCGGTCATCCTCATGTATCACGCCGTGCTACCCGGCCAGACTGTCCCCGCATGGCCATGGGCCGTATCCATGCAGCAGTTCCGTGACCAACTCGACTTTCTGGCCACCGAAGGTTACCAAACGCCGACGATGGCCGAACTGGCCGCCGCACCCACGAAGACATGGCAAGGGCGCACAGCCGTGATCACGTTTGATGACGGCTACGCCGACAACTTCGCCGCATGCGAGGAACTGCAGCGGCGCGGCATGCGTGCCACTTGGTTCATCGTGACTGGCTCGGTCGGCCAGCCGCCCCGCTGGCCCGATGACGGACGCCCCGCCGGCCGTCTGCTGAACACGGATGAGTTGCGCGAGATGCAGGAAAATGGCATGGAAATCGGCTCTCATACGGTCAACCACGTGCGGCTGACCGGACTCGACGACGTGAGTCTGATGCAGGAACTGACCCACTCCAAGGCCATGCTGGAAGATATACTCGGCAATCCCGTCGGCAGTTTTGCCTATCCGTATGGCGACTGGGATGCGCGTTGCGTCCAGGCGGCACAACAGGCCGGCTATGCCGCGGCCTGTACCACCGAGGCCGGATGGGCGTTGCGAGACCAAACCCCCTACCAATTGCGGCGGCTGACCATATTCAATACCGACACGCCGGGCCGCTTCACGCGCAAGCTGAGTTTCGGCAGCCACGACGTGCGCTGGCGGGATCTCAGCCGCTATGCGCTGCGACGGCTTCGTGGCATCTGAGTGCGACCGATGCTCCCTGTCGTCTCCATTATCATGCCCTGCTACAACGCCGCGGCCCATTTGCCGACCAGCGTCGGCAGCGTGCTGGCCCAGACGTTCCCCGACTGGGAACTGCTCGCGGTCGACGACGGATCCAGTGACGCCACCCTGGCGTGGCTGCAGGCGCAGACAGACCCCCGGATCCGTCCCCTCACCCAGCCCAACCAGGGCGTCAGCGCAGCACGTAACACCGGTCTGGCGGCAGCGCGCGGTCAGTATGTGGCGTTTCTGGACGCGGACGACACCTGGGCCGAGCGCTTCCTGGAAAAGATGCAGGCCGCACTGCACCATCACCCTGATGCGGTATTGGCGTATTGCGGCTGGCAGAACCTCGGACTGCCCGGCGGACGCGGTGAGCCGTTCGTGCCACCCGATTATGAAACCCCGGACAAGGCGAAAACCCTGTTTGCCGGCTGTCGCTGGCCGATCCATGCCGCACTGGTCCGACGCGAAGCCGTGCTGGCCACAGACGGTTTCGATCCCGCCCTGAGAAATGCCGAGGACTACGCGCTTTGGCTGCAAGTGGCGACGCGTGCGCCCATCGTCCGCATACCGGAAGTACTGGCCTTCTATCATTTCCATGGCAACGGCCAGGCCTCGGCCGACCATGCCCGGGCCGCACTGCAGCACTGGCAGGCACAGTGCCACTATCTGGCCGCCCACCCCGCTTTCCGCGCCGCACTCAGCCACCCTGACAGGCGCGCGCTGACCGTGGGTGAGTTGCTGCAGCGCGGCTATGCCTGCTACTGGCAGCGCGACCTGCCCGCCGCCCGGCAAATTTTTCGTACGGTCATGAAACAAGGCTATGGCACACTCACCGACTGGAAGTACATGTTGCCCGCCTGGCTGCCCGAATCCTGGCATCGGAAGCTGATCGGGTTGCGCGACCGGAAACCATAAATACAACCGTATGGACAACTTCGACCCCACGCTGATCTCCGTTGTCATGCCCTGCTACAACACCGCACCCTACGTGGAAGAGGCGATCGAGTGCGTACTGCAGCAAAGCTACCGGAATGTCGAACTCATCGTCGTGGACGACGGGTCGAACGACGCGTCCATGCGAATTGTCGAGCGTCTGGCGGCCGGCAACCCCGACCGTATCACCGTGCTGCACCAGACCAACAGCGGACCCTATGCGGCGCGCAATCACGGCCTGTCCCATGCACATGGCAATTTCGTCGCCTTTCTGGACGCGGATGATTACTGGCATCCCGACGCGCTCAACCGGCTGCATGCCGCGATGACGGAAACCCTGGCCGATGTAGCGTATTGCGGCTGGCAAAATGTGGGGGAGGCCGCTGCCAGCACCCATCCCTACATCCCGCCCGACTATGTCCAATCGGATGCCGCCGCCCTGTTCCTGCAATCCTGCCCGTGGCCGATCAATGGCGTCCTGGTGCGGCGTCAACTTATCGACACCTTGCGCGGATTTTCGGAACGTCTGCCCACCGCCATGGACTATGACATGTGGCTGCGCATGCTCGCCCTCCAGCCCACGGTGGTGCGCGTTCCCGAGGTACTGGCGTTCTATCGCCGCTATCCGCGCGGCGATGCGCATATCCCGCGCTGGCGCCAGGTCTTCGATGCCATTGCCGTGCGCGAGGACTTCGTCCGCCGGCATCCCGCCCAGATCGCCCATCTCAGCCGGGCTGAACGTGATGACCGGGTGTACGGCTCGCTGCTACCCGAGGCGTATCGCTGCCATTGGCGGCGCGATACCGACTCCGCGCGGCGCCTGTTCCGTCGTGCGTCCCGCAAGACAGAATGGAAAGCACGTGATGCCAAATACATCCTGGCCAGTTTCTTGCCTGCATCGGTATTCGAATCGCTGATCCGGATGATCGATACCCGGCGCAGCACGCGTAATTCCATCTGAACCGTCGTCATGCCTGTGCTTACCTTCGCTTTTTGCACCTATAACCGTGCGGACCGTCTGGAAAAACTCGTTGCGGCGATGCGTGAGCAAACCTGCCCAATCCCCTTCGAAATCCTCGCGATCAACAATAACAGCAGCGATGCCACGGCCGACATCCTCGCGCGCCTTGAACAGCTGCCGGGCCCGACACTACGCTGGGTGACCGAGCCCGTGCAGGGGATCGTGGCCGCACGCAACCGCGGCATTGCCGAGGCACTGGACAGCGACATCCTGGTCTTCATCGACGACGATGAAATCCCCCTGCCGGGCCTGCTCGAAGCCGCGGTCGACGCCATTCTGAACGAAGGTGCAGCGTGTGCGGGCGGCCGCGTGGCGATGGATTTCTCAACCACCATACGGCCGCGCTGGCTCGAAGACGATCTGCTCGGTTTTCTTGCCGCCGTCGACCATGGACCGGAACGATTCTGGATCGAGGATGCCAGCACCCCCATCTGGACCGCCAATGTCGCGTACGACATGCGCCTGTTCCGCGACGACCCGGCCTTGCGCTTCGACATCCGCTACAACCGCGAAGGCAAGGATGTCGGCGGCGGCGAGGATGCCATGATGCTGCGTGCCCTGCTCGAGCATAAAGTCCGGATCCGTTACCGTCCTGAAATGGCCGTGCTGCATGCTGTCGAATCCTGGCGGCTCAGACGCGGCTATTTCTTGAAACTGCATTACCGGGCCGGCTTGCGTCATGGCCGGTTTTCCCTGCCGCGCTACCCCAGCACCCTGTTCGGCGTTCCTCTGTTCATGGTCGCCCAATTTCTGAATCACTGCGGCCGGACATTGAAGCTGGCCATCAGCGGACAGCCGGGGCTGATCCGCCAGGCGATGAATGCGGCGCATGCGCTGGGCAGCCTGCAAGGCTACCGAAACCGATCCGGGGCTTGACCATGATCGACGTCGCCATTCGCTTCGATGATCCATCCGCGGTCAGCGATCATGCACTCGAGCGCGGAATATTGCATGCCATGGCCATGCACGATGTCTGCGCCACCTTTGCGGTCATTCCGCATGCCGGACAGCATGCCTTGTCGGCCGATGATGTGCCCCACCTCGTCGAGGCACGACAATCCGGCAGGATGGAAATCGCCCAGCACGGGTTCAGCCATGAACCCTGCCAAGCCAAGACCAGCCTTCCTTCCGAATTCGCCGGTCTTGATCCGGCGGAGCAAACGAAGAAAATCGTGGCCGGCCGAGCGACGCTTGGACAGGTATTTGGTTGTGCGATCCCGGGATTCGTTCCGCCGTTCAATACCTTCGACCACATCACCGCTGCCGTGCTTTCCGAACAGGGTTTCCTCTACCTCTCGGCGGGCAGCGAACACGGATCGGCTGAACCCGGCCGTCTCACCGAGCTTCCGCGCACCTGTCAGCTCACCGAACTCCGTCCGGCGCTCGCCGAAGCGCGACGCCATCCGCACGGCGATCTGGCCATCGTGGCCGTCATGCACCATTACGACTTTCAGGAGTCCGGGCGCACCGATGCACCGTTGACGCTCGAGCAACTCTCGGATCTGTTTCGATGGCTCCGCCAGCAGCCAGATGTACGATTGCACACATTGAGCCAGCTGGCCTCCAGGCATGACGCGAACACCTGGCGCAAGGCAGTGCAACGAAACCGCTGGATACAGCGGCAACACTGGCGCATCCGCTCCGTTTTCCCGCGATACAGCCTCATGCCCCATACCCTATTCAGATACGTTCGTTTGACTGGAACCCCCACGTGACCTCGTCTTTCCCGTCCCCATCACGTCAGCAAGGCCCGATCTTCATCGTCGGGGCACCGCGTTCCGGCACCACCATGCTGCAGTACCGGCTGCGCAATCATCCGCACATTTCGCTCCCCACCGGGGAATCGCATTTCTTCATTCCGCTGTACCGCAATCAGGAAAGTTTTGGCGATCTCCGCCAAATGGACAATATCCGGCGCGTGCTGCAAGCCATGTATGAACAAAGCCGGGACTTCCTCGAGACCGATCTGCACGGCGTGAAATTCGATGTCGACCGGTTGGCCCAGGAGCTTCATGCCGAAGGCCGGCACACGATGCCGGCGATCATCTCGGGCCTGTTCGAGAAAAACGCACGCGGTGAAGGAAAATCCAGATGGGGCGACAAGACCCCCTATTACGTAATGCATCTCCTCAAACTGCTCGAGTGGTTTCCCGATGCCCAGATCGTGCATCTGATCCGCGACGGACGCGATGTCGCTCTGTCACTGTTCGGCAGACAGCACGATTTCTCCGTGTACAACACGTATTTCGCGGCGGAATACTGGGAAAGCTACGTGGAAAAAGGCCGCGCGCTGGGCAGCCAATTGCCACCTCAGCAATACATGGAGTTGCGCTACGAGGACTTGCTCACGCGCCCCGAAGACAGCATGCAACGGATCTGCACGTTTCTGGGCGAACCCTACTCGGTTGAGCTGTTTTCCGTCACGTCGGTTGACGACCCGGGCAAGACCCCCCTGGTACACGAACCCCTGAAAGCCGACAATGCGGGGAAATGGCGCAGCAAGATGACGCCAGCCCAGATCAGGGCCTTCGAAAGCGTGGCCGGCAGGACGTTGCGCGAGTTCGGCTACGATCTGGTCACGCCGGGCACGCCACCCGCGCTCGCCGTGAAAGCCGCCTACCGCCTGCATAACAAGGTGCTGACCCGTTTCTGGAAACGTACCCGACGGGCACTCGCGTGACCGCGCTCACTATCCTCATCTGCACCCACAACCGGGCAGACCTGCTGCAAAAGACCCTGGCGTCGCTCAACCGCGCGCGCCGCCCCGCCATGCCCGTGCACATCCTGGTGGCGGCCAATGCCTGCAGTGACGACACCGTGGTGCAGATGCAGGCATACCAAGCCCGCCAGGCGACCGGAAACGACTTGCCGTTGCAAGTGATCGACGTGCCCACACCCGGAAAATCCCACGCACTGAATGCTGCCATCCCGACCATCGAAACCGAACTCATCGCCCTGGTGGATGACGACCACCGCGTGGACGAGAACTATTTGACGGCCATCGAACAGGCCGCTGCGGCCTGGCCCGATGCTGGCCTGTACTGCGGAAGAATCTTGCCGGATTGGGATGGCAACGAGCCAGCCTGGGTACACGATGACGGTCCCTACCGCATCTATCCCCTGCCGGTTCCGCGCTACGACCAGGGCGATACGCCCCGGGCCGTCACGGCCGAGACCGGCCCGATACCGGGCGGCGGCAATCTGGTCGTGCGCCGTCGCGTGTTTGAAGTGGCCGGCCAGTTTTCCACCGAGCTGGGGCCGCACGGCCACGACCTCGGTGGCGGGGAAGACAGCGAATACGTACTGCGTGCCCTGGCGCGCGGCGAGCACTGTCAATATGCGCCGGCCATCGTGCAGTACCACTATGTCGACACGGAACGGCTTCGGCTCGGCTATCTCCTGAAAAAAAGCTATCAGCGAACCCGCTCGACCGCCCGCCTCCGCGGCAGCGGCTCGGTTCCCTTGTACATGTGGCGCAAGCTGGCCGAGTATGGCGCCCACAGCGTATTCAGCCTGTCGTGGGCCAAGCGGCGTTTTTACTGGGTGCGCACCGCGGCAGCCCTGGGCGAGATCCAGGGCTGCCGCGAGTCGGGACATCGCAGCAAGAACCTGGACCTCCCACCCGACCGCGGCATCGTGCTCACCGAATCGCTGGCCTTGTTCACCACCGTCTGCGGCCTGATCGCCTGGTTCGCTAGCGGCCAAGCGCGCTGGACCGGCCTGCTTCCCGCCCTGAGCGTGGCCGGGATCGGCACAGCCGCCCTGCTCGCCAAATCGCTGCTCGATTTTTCGCATACCGGTCCCCGCATTCGCGACGAGGTGCTCAAGCATTATCGCCGCTATACGCTGTTTTCGCTGGCACGCCTGACGGCCTGGGCCTTTGTGCTCATGCTCTTCACCGGGGGAGCCGGCGTGCTGCTCTATTTCATGCTTGCCACGGTGACAGGCGCAGGCTGGTCGGCATGGCTGGCCGTCATCGCCGCACTGCTCGGCACCCTCGGCGGCTTCGGCTTGCAATTCATTCGCAAGCTGCGTTTCAATCCCGGGCTGCTGGCGGCATCGATGCATTACCGCATGAGCCGGCTCTATCGACTCTGGCATGCCATGACGCCGGCACGCATCGCCGGATTGCAGACTCTGGGGGCCGTCCTGATCGGGCTATTGTTCGTGGCGGCCTCCTGGCAGTTGGCGAAGGAAAATCGCATGGCCACCTTGATGGCCCTGTGGGCGGCCACGCTGTTCTTTTCCGGGACGATCGTGTGGGCAGGCTGGCAACCCGAGGCGCGCGCGCCGCGCAAGCGGTCGGCGCGCGCGCCAGATTCGCAGCCCAACATCCTCATGATCGGATCCGATACGCTGCGCGCCGACCGCTTGGGCGCGCTGGGATATCGCCGTATGCTGACGCCCCATATCGACCGACTCGGCGAGCGCGGCACACTCTTCGCCAACTGCTATGTGCCGTGCGCGCGCACGGCACCGAGTCTGATCTCCATGCTGACCGGAACCTGGCCCCACACCCACGGCATCCGCGACAACTATGCGGATCACGAGACCACGCGGCTGAGCGTGGATGCCCTGCCCGTGTGGCTGAAACAGGCCGGCTATCGTACCGCGGCAATCTCGGACTGGTGCGGTGCCGACATGGGGAAGTTCTCCTTCGGCTTCGACTATACCGATCTGCCGGAAGACCAGTGGAACCTGAAATACCTCATCCGTCAGGGGCCCAAGGACTTGCGCCTGTTCGTCTCCCTGTTTGTTCACAATCGGCTCGGGCGGCTGCTTCTGCCCGAGGTGTACTATCTGGGCGGGGTACCTCTCACGCAGCCGCTCGGCAAACGCGCCCGGCGGCTGGTGTCGCGTCTGGCGGAAAACGCACAGCCGTTCTTCCTCAATGTGTTCTACTCCACCACGCATCCCCCCTTTGCGTCGGAATGGCCGTGGTATACGCGCTTCGCCAACTCGGGCTATGGTGGCGAATCAAAATTCGCGATGGCCCGGCTCACGGATCCGTTCGAAATCATCCGGCGCCAGGGCGCACCCAGGGAGGAATTCGATCTCGACCAGATCATCGACTTGTACGACGGCTGCGTGGCGGAGTTCGACGACGAAGTCGGCAAGATGCTGGCGCACCTGGAGGTCTGCGGCCTGGCCGACCATACGATCATCGTCGTCTACTCCGACCATGGCATGGAGTTTTTCGAGCACGACACATGGGGACAGGGCAATTCCGCCGTCGGCGATTTCAGTCCGCGCATTCCGCTCGTCATCCGCGCCCCCGGCCGTCCGGCACGCGGCACGGTGGATCAGGTGGTGCGCTCGATCGACCTTGCACCCACGCTACTTGAACTCGTCGGAGCACCGCCCGTCGCCAGCGTGGACGGGGTATCGCTCGCGGGCTGCATGGAGCTGGACGGCGACTGCCCCGAACTCGACGCCTTCAATGAAACCGGCATCTGGATCGCGCATATTCCCGGCCTGCCGGATGCGCACCTGCGCTATCCCAACCTGCTGGAACTGATGGAGGTGCCGGATCGCGCCAGCGGCGCCCTGGCGATCAAGTCCGAATACTGCAACGCCATCCTCGACGCCAAGGACCGCATGATCCGAAGCGGCCGCTGGAAACTGGTTTATCAACCGCTCGAGACAGGCCATGTGCTCAGCCTGTTCGACCTGGAAACCGACCCCGCCTGCCAGCACGACGTGTCGGCGCACCACCCGCAGCTGAAGGCGGATTTATGGGCCCGGTTGCAGGCCTTCGTCCAGGCGTCGCGACAGCGCGCCCACCCTTGATCAATCCGGGCAGAAGCGGCAGTAGGGATTGGTCGGCGAGCCGATTTTGGGCGGCGCTGCAGACGTCTCGGCCGAAGACGGCGATGCGCTGTCAGCCGATTCGACGGGCGGCGTGGAACCCGCATCGGGTGTCGGTGTGGCGTCTGTGCCCGCCTGAACGGCGACCGGCGCAGGCTCGACAGGGGCCGGATACGGCAGCTTGCCGCCCAGTTCGGTATAGCGCCGTTGCAGGCTCTTGGTGTCGGGGTTGTGACGCAGGCCCTCGGTGACGGTCTCCAGGGCCTTGGCGCGATTCTTTTGCTGGCTGTACATGTCTGCCAGCGTCATGTAGGCCCGGGGCTGTTTCGGATCCGCTTCGATCGCTTTCATCAGATCCCCGACCGCTTCGCCCGTCCGTTTCATCATCGACAGGGCAATACCGCGGTTCATCAGGATTTCGGGACGCAGGGAAAAATCCGGGTGGGTATGGGCCAGCATGTAATCGAAGTTGCGCAGCGCCGCTTCCAGCGTGCCCTGCCGGTCCTTGTTGGACGACCCCATGCCGCGCGCCCGGTTCACGAAATTGAGTCCGGCACAGTAATGATGGACGTGCATGAAATCGGATCCCATGGAATCCCGCCAGCTCCTGAACGCTTCCGATTTTTCATCGAACCGCGCCGCACAATAAGGCGGGAGCGTGGCCATCTCCGCCGGGCTTGGCTTCCATTCCGCCGCAGCGGGCAGGGCCATGACAAGTCCTGCCAGTCCCAGCATCAACTTGGTGAGCGTCTTCATCGCACGTCCTTTCTCAATCATCTCGATTCCGTCATGCCGACCGTATCTCCCGAATGGCCAGCCAGTCAAACAGGGTATTCAATCCGCGCCAATCCAGCTTGAGCACATCCGGGTAACGGGGGTACAGGTCGCGCACATGAAATGGCAGTGCAGTGAACCCGGCAGGCTGGATGGCCCGCCCCAGCATTTTGTTCTGATACCCCCGCACGCTGTAGCGCACGCGCCGCCGGAAGTATTTTTTCCATTCGCGCGGCAGCCAGGGCGACACCGAGTCGAATGCGAACCCTGCCTCGCGCGCCACGACCACCCGGTTGTTGTCCCAGCGGGTATCGCCCTGCAAATCCCATTTCAGCATCGCGCCCATCAGCGCGTCTTCGCCGATGGTGCCGACAGGCATTTTGATGGCCTGGGCGCGGATGCGTTCCACGAAGCTTCCCCGCAAGCCGTATAAGTTGCCCGCCACTCCATTGTCCCTGAGCATGTCGCGCTGGAACGCTGCAACACCGCGGCCGCTTTGCGGCAATGCCGACACGCCGTTGGCCTGGGGGTGCTGCGCCAGTGCCTGTGCCATGGCATCGAGCGAGCCGGCCACCGCACGCACGTCGCCATCGATGAAAAAACAGGGCGTCTCCGTGCACACGGCGATCTCATGCACGAACACGTTCCAGGCATTGGCCTTGTCACCCAGCGCGATCGACACGAGGTGGACATGGGGGTGATCCGCCGCATATTCGCGTACCAGCGCTTCGGTCCGGTCGGTGCAAGCATTGGCCAGCACATGGCAGGCGATCGGATGCGTCGTGGCAGCCTGCAGGCTGTCGAGGCAGGCGATGATGTTGCGCGCTTCGTTATGGGCAAAAACGGCGACGGGCCAAGGGTATGCTGTATCTGTCATGGATGCGGCTCAGGACCGGGTTGTTGTCATGTTCAGTTGGCGGGTTTTCTCTGCCACCCGCTCCCAGGAAAATTCGCGTTCCACCCGCTGCAATGCGCGTTGGCCCCAATCACGGGTCAAATCCGGCTGCGTCAACAGGCTGCGCAAACCGTCTGCCACGGCATCGACCGATGTGCCATCCACCCGCAGCCCCGTCTCGCCATGCAGGACCGCCGATCCCGTGCCGCCGGCCAGGCCGGCCAGGCTCGGCTTGCCGCAGGCAGCCGCCTCGATGAAGACCATGCCGAAGCCCTCGTTGTCGCCGTTGATTTCGCGGTTGGGCATGGCAAATATATCGC
>Ga0066256_1000663_pt1 | contig 73017 bp, 83 predicted proteins | sample ThiBio_1000_biof_FD_87107 | JGI IMG/M metagenome (GOLD analysis project Ga0066256, IMG submission 87107) | Wastewater bioreactor microbial communities from Cape Town, South Africa - Thiocy_expt_1000_biof (version 2) | ecosystem: Engineered > Bioreactor > Thiocyanate-remediating >... | reverse complement strand
CGGCTCGATCACCAGCCACTCATCATCGGTCAGTTCAAATCTACGACGCGTCATCCAAAGCTCCTTCCCGAAGCCTTGAATCAACCGCGCCCGCGCCGCGCAAGTCAGTTTATGAGTTTACGGCCTAGGAGCAAGAAGAGCGCAGCAGCGACCAGCAACGCGCCCTCGGTCAGATTGGTTTCGACTGTTCCTACGGTCGCACCGACCAGTTCGGCGCGGTTTAGGACGATGTTTACATCGACACCGGGGGGCAGCGTCTTCGAAACCTGATCAATTTTCTCTGTTACAGATTCCGCCACAATCCGGCTGTTCTGATCAATCAGCATGAGCACGGTGCCAATCACCGCTTCCTTGCCGTTCAGACTGCCAGCGCCGGTCCGCAAATCACCGCCGACCTTGACGTCGGCGATCTGGCCAACCGTGATCGGAACACCGCCGCGCGTTGCCACGACCGCGTTCCTGATTTCATCGCCGGAGCGCACCCGCGCATCGACACGCACGAGATAGGCTTCACCGCCGCGGTTGAAAAAATTGGCGCCTACCGCAAGGTTGGCATCTTCCAGTGCTTCGCCGAGTTCGCTGTAGGAAATTCCGTAACTAGTCAGTTTGGTCGGATCGGGCTCCACCACGAACGTCTTGGCATAGCCGCCGATCGAGTCGACCCCTGCCACACCGCGCACGGCCTTCAGCTGCGGGCCGATGATCCAGTCTTGGACGGTCCGCAAATATCCGGCTTTGGCAACCTCATCGGTGAGCAACTCGCCCTCAGGCGTAAGATAGCTGCCGTCGGGCTGCCAGCCCGCCTTTCCAGCCATTTTCTTTGCGCCCTTGCCGTCGGGATTGGTGTAGCCGACGGTATACATGACTATCTCGCCAAGACCGGTTGTCACCGGCCCGATCTGCGGCTGCACGCCATCGGGCAGGTTCTCGGTAACCTGGGTCAGCCGCTCCCCCACCTGTTGCCGTGCGAAATACAAATCGGTAGATTCGGAGAAGATTGCCGTTACCTGACTGAACCCGTTGCGCGAGATGGATCTGGTCGTTTCAAGTCCGGGGATGCCGGCCAGAGAGATTTCGACCGGGTAGGTGACGAGCTTTTCGATTTCTTCCGGGGACAGACGCGGATCGACCGTATTTATCTGCACCTGGTTGCTGGTGATGTCCGGCACTGCGTCGATCGGTAGCTTGAACAGCTGCCATGTACCGAGCGCTGCTACCGCCAGGAAGAGGAACAGGACCATCCAGTGGGCGCGGACGGAGAGCGCAATAAGTCGTGCGATCATGAATTAGTGCTCCTCGCCCGCGCCCTTGCCGAGCTCGGCCTTGAGCAGGAATGCGTTTCTGGTTGCGATCATCTCGCCCGGTTTCAGACCCGAGACGATCTCGACGCGACCGGCGCTGCGCCGACCCACCGTGACGTTGCGTAAGCGAAAACCCTGTTTGGTGCGCACGAAGACCACGTCTCGTCCTTCCAGGGTTTGAAGCGCATCTTCGGATATGACGATCGCGTCCGACACTTCGCCACGGCTCGGCAGCAAACGGACACGTACCGGAAGCCCTGGTTGGAGGCTTCCGGGAACGTCGAGCACGGCTGTGGCCGAACGCGTTTCGCCTGCGAGCCCCGGCGTGATCGCGCGAACCCTGGCCTCGATCGTGCGGCCGTCGGGCAACTCGACGATAGCCCGATCACCGGGAGCGAGACGCTCCGCATCGGTCGGCCCAACCGCAGCCTCGATTTGCACTTTCGACGGATCGGCGACGCGGAATAGCTCGGTTTCCGGTTGGACGAATGCGCCAAGACTTACATTTTCGGCAGTTACCCGTCCGGAAACCGGGCTGGCGACAATCGCACCGCTGCCATCGCCCGTGACATTCGCGGCCCTCGCAGCGACCTGGGCACGCCGAGCTTCTGCTGCTGCAACCCCGGCCTCCGCCTGCGCCTGTTCATAATCGACGCGGGCCGACACCTTCTGTTCATAGAGTTGCCGCTCCCGAGCGAGATTGCGCTGGGCGAGCACCGCGCGTGCTTCGGCCGCTGCCTTGTCCGCCGCGATCTGAGCGGCATCTCGGCTTTGGACAATGGCCAGCGCCTCTCCGGCACGAACTGGATCACCCAGCCGTTTGTACACACGAGTAACAGCGCCGCCGGCGCGCGCGGTGACGATCGCCTCACCATTCGGTGCTGCGGCAACAGTGGCCTGGGCAATAATTTCCGATCCAAGTCCACCAGCGCGCACCGCTTCTACGGCGATATCGGCAGCGCGGATCGCACCGGCTGTCATAGGCAGGCTGTCGGCGTGAGCTTCGGCGTCTTCTTCCGCCTTTTCGCCACTTTGGGTGTCGGCAGCCGGGTCTGCGGTGCAGCGGGCGACCGAAAAGCCGCCGACTGCTGCGAGCAGCACGGCACCAGCCACACCGCCGAGGAGGCGTTTGTCCTGTGTGATCATTCAACATCTCCGAATATCATGTGAGCTGGCCGCGACAGGTTGCGCTTCGCTGCGAGCCGTGAGGCAGTGGTTGAGGAATGCGGGATGGCGCAGGCTGTCGGTGATGACAGGGGGTTGCGAATCTCCGAGACAAACGCGGTCATTGGCCTATGTCCGCAGCATCAGCGGCCGCAGCCTGGCGCGCCAGGGTAGCCTGGGCTTCCGCCCGGGCGCGGCGCGCCGCTATGAGTTCGCCCTGGGTCGAGGCATAAGCCTGCTGCGCGTCGAGCAATTCGATCAGCGAGGATTTGCCGGCCCGGTAGGACAGCTGCGCAAGACGCAACGCTTCGCGCGCTTGACCGATGCCGCTTCCTTCGAGAGCGGCGACCCGCGCCTCGGCCGCGTCCAGGGCCGCGCGCGCGTTGGCGATTTCAGCCTGCGTGTTGGCGAGCACGCTGTTGCGGCGTGCCTCCGCTCCCTGCACACCCGATCGCGCGGCGGCGACATTGCCCTGGTTGCGATCAAAGACGGGAAGCGGCACCGAAAGGCTGGCGATCAAAGCGCGGTCGCCGGTTTCGCGCAATTGGCGCACGCCAACACCGACGGACGGATCGAGCCGACCCTCCGCGCGGGCCTGACGCAGCTCGGCATCGGCAATGACCCGTTCCGCTTCGGCAAGGCGTACATCGAGCGTCGCCATTGCATCGACAGTGGCTGGCGGGGCCAGCATGTCGCTGCCGGCGAGCTCTGTAGGAGGAACATCGACCCCAAGGAGCGCAGCAAGCGATCGGCGGGCGGCCGCCTCATCGGCTTCGGCCGCACGCAGCGCCGCGGTTGCTTGTGCAAGCGCCGCCTCGGCACGCAAACCGCGCAGCGGTGGTTCCTTTCCTGCGTCAACGAGTTCGCGTGCGACGCGAGATAGCTCGCGCGCCCGGTCTTCATTTTCCCGCGCGAGCGCCAGATTGTCGCGCGCGGCTACGCCAAGCGCGAAGAGATTGCGGACCTGCTGGCCGAGATCGGCGCGAGAGATCGCGAAGCGATATTCCTGGGCGGCGAGTTCGGCCTCGGCAAGTGTCATTCTCGCCTTTCGCCTACCGCCGAGGTCGAGTCTCTGGTTGACCGAAACCGTGGTCTCGGTGCCATTGAAGCCCGAATAGGGTCCGGTGCCCGCGAAATTCTCGACTTCGACGTCCAGGACTGGATTGAAGCGGAAGCGTGCCTGGCGCAGGAGACCGCGCGCAGCTTCGACGTCGGCGCGGGCTGCGATAAGGGCCGGAGATCTTGCCTCAGCTTCCTCGAGCGCGCGGGCAAGTGTCAGGACTGCGGGTAACGGCCCAGTGCGGACCTCGGGCGGGATAGCTGGTGCCGGGGGACCGGCAACCGCTGGGTCCGCCACCTGCGCTGCAGCGGGGGTGGCTGATGTGGCCACAAGCGCCGCAACAATGGCGGACGCAAACAGAACATGCATGTACGAAGAACTCCTGACAAACCGAAGTCGCGCGCCCGGGCTCGGCCGGGCGAAGCTTCAGCTGTCAGGCTATCGGAGGTCGGAAGGTGTCAGAGCGGGTCGGTGGAGAGAGGCTTGTGCCGTTTCGTGTCGGCACAGCCTTGACCGAAACCACGGGCACGGGTTCGGGCTTCGCCCCGACCGGAATTCCGACATGGTGACAATGGCAGCCGTGAAAATTGGCCGACGCCTTGGAAGGGTCGGACGGGCCGTCGTCATTCTTTTTCGAGAAGTTCTCGCAACCGCCGATAGATGCAACAGCGCTGGTGCCCACGCCCAGCTCAGTTGCGTGCGCCATTGTCCCCGCCGTCACACCGAGGGCGAGGAAAAGACCGAGAATGATGGAAAGCCAGCCCTTCATCGCCTGCGCGTCTAGCCTCTTATGAGCTGGAAAGAAAGAGGGTAATTCCACATCTGCCCAAAATCACTTGGCAAACAGTGTTCGCCTATCTTCATGATATGGTGTGACATCATGTGTCGAGGCTGACCATCTTGTTTCGTTATTTTCGTTTGACTGAATCTATACCCGTAAAGTTGATTAAGAAATCTCAGAACGATCTCTCTCTTCCAGAGTGGCGGATTGCCAATCATATATTGTACTTGATGTCGATAGCGTGCTTGAGTTGCTCGCCTTGCCTCATCGGTTTCCGGCCGATCCGATGAATAAACCAGCGTTCAAGCTGTACGCGGCCCCAACAGGATCACGCCCGCGCCAACCAGACAGATCAACGCTCCCCATACATCCCAACGGTCGGGACGCACGCCCTCGACCGCCCAGAGCCATAGCAGGGAAGCGCTGATGTAAACGCCTCCATATGCGGCATAGGCGCGCCCCGCCGCATCGCTATCGATCAGCGTCAACAGCCATGCGAACAGCGCGAGCGACACCATCCCCGGGGCTATCCAGAGAGGCGATCGGTCAAGTCTCAGCCACGCCCAGAAAGCGAAGCATCCGGCGATTTCGGCCAATGCAGCCGCCGCATAGGCAAATGGCGTCAACATCAGCCCTTCTCCCTGGTTGAATACCCCAAGGAATAGGGCAATCGAGCAAACGGATTGATCGGAAGCACTGGATGCCTTTCCGCAGGATGGCAACCAGCAGATGCTGGCACCCGAAAGACAGCAGATGAGCGCCGCGTGTGCAAGCTGGATGTAAGAGTGCCTATTCAGCAACCGTGTTGGCGGCAGCGTGCTTGCGCCCGTTGTACCAGAACCCGAGCCACAAAATCGCCAGCGCGAGGAACTGGAGCAGCAGCGGCTGCAATGACGGGAAGATGCCCAGCATCGAGAGCCTCGGCACATGCGCGACCGGCGTGATGTCGATGAGCCCGGCCTCCTGAAGCGCGGCCGTGCCCTTGCCGGCGAGCACCACCGCGAGGATGGCGATGAGCACCGAGCTGTAGGCGAAGAATTTCCCGATCGGCAGTGAGCGGCTGTAACGCAGCATCGCCCAAGCAACCACCGCGAGCACCGCGACCGCGGTTGCCGCACCTGCCGCGATGACGCTCCCGCGCCCTTGTGCTGCCAATGCTGCGAAGAACAAGATCGTCTCGAACGCCTCGCGATAGACGACGAGAAAGGCAAGGCCGAACAGGAACCAGGCAGAGCGGCGCGATAGAGCCTTGCCCAGCGCTTCGCGTATATAGCGCTGCCAGCTCTCGGCATGCGACTTGCCGTGCATCCATATGCCGACCGAGACCAGCACCAAGGCTGCAAAGAGCGAGCCGAACCCTTCGGTGAGCTCGCGGCTCGCGCCGCTGATCGCAATTGCATAGGTGGCGACCGCCCAGGTCGCGCCGCCCGCCACCAGCGCGGCGATCCAACCGCCATGGACATAGGGTAGCACCTCGGGGCGGTCGGCCTTGCGCAGGAATGCGATCATCGCAACGACGATCAGCAGGGCCTCCAGCCCCTCGCGCAGCAGAATGGTGAGCGCACCAATGAAGGTTGAGGCGTCGCTCGCCGCATCCGGAGACAACACGGTCTCTGCGTCTGTGAACAGACCCTCGATCACGGCGGATTTGTCGGCGAGGACGTCGGCCGGCTCACCGCGCCCGATCGCGGTTCGGAATTCCCCCATCGCGCCCTCGATGCGCGCCATCAGCGTCGCGTCTCGGGCAGTGAGGACCGGCTCAAGCGGTTCGAATCCGTCGAGATATGCGGAGAGCGCAAGCTGTTCAGCGCCGCGTCTGTCGCCCGCGCGATAGGCGGCAAGGCTCTGGGCAAGCTTTTCGCGCGCGACCGCGAGCGATGCGGGCGTCGGCGGGCGCAGCGCCTGCGGGTTCGCACGCAGATAGGCGATGACGGCATCCGCCTTGTCCTGCCCGATCGCGCGGCCGAGCGCCTCCGGCGTCATGCTGGTGAAGGCCTGGAGATCGGGAAAGCGCTGGCGCAGGGCCGGATCGGTCTTCCAGATGCGTTCGCCCGCAACAGAATCCTTGAACGCAAAACCGCCGACATAGGCCGAAAGCGCCCAACGGTCTTCCGATGGCAGATGCGCAAAGCTCTGCATCGCCGTGCCGTCGAGGCCTTGGTCGATCACCTGATAAAGCGCGAACAGGCTGCGCTTGCGCGCACGCTCTGCGTCAGTGAAGGCGATCGGCGGCGGATCCATTCCAATCGTCTGCGGGCCGTGACCATCGCCCTTGGCGCCGTGGCAGCTCGCGCAATTCTCGGCGTAGAGCGCCGCGCCGCGCGCCGGATCGGGCGCCTTGGCGGGCGCAAGCGGCACCGGATAGGCGGCCAGCAAATCGCTAGCCAAGGCTCGCGCCTTCTGCGCCACCGCTTCCGGCGCGGCCTTTGAAGCGATGGCGGCCTCAAGCCCTTGCGCCTCGGCGATCAGCCTGGCGCGTCCGGGATTCGAAGGGAGGGCCGCGATGCCGGTCCGGATCGTCGCCGAGAATTCGGTCATCTCGGCATATTCGGTCGTACTCGTGACGCGGCCGCCCGACACGGCTCCGGCATAGTCGACGGCCACATAGTCGAGAAGCCGCCAAACGGTCTGAACCTCGCCGCCTTGTGCTCGCGCAGCCGCCGGATGGAGCATGATGCCGCCCAGGGCAGCGAGGAGAAGGGTGAGCAGGCGAAGGCGGAAAAGCAAGACCACGCAATAAACTCCAAAGATCAAGCCGTCTGCGCCAGTTCGCGCAGCTCGCCACGCGCGCCGCGGAGGATTTCATAGGCGGAGTGGAGGAAGAGGACCGCGATCACCGAGGCGACCGCGAGGTCGGGCCAGGCGCTGTCCGTCCACGCGACGAGTCCCGCAGCCACGATCACCGCAACATTGGCCAGCGCATCGTTGCGGCTGAACAGCCAGACCGCGCGTACGTTGGCATCGCCTTCGCGAAACCGAGAGAGGACCAATGCCGAGGTCACATTCACGATGAGCGCTGCGAGGCCCAGACCTCCCATCAGATCGGCCTCGGGCGCGACGGCGGTCAGTGCGCGCCAGAACGCAACACCGATCACGCCCAGCCCCAGCGTCAGCAGGAATACGCCCTGGACAAGGGCGATCCGCGCACGCGCCACAGTGGTCCAGCCAAGGGCGATGAGCCCTGCCAGCGTGATCGTTCCGTCACCGATGAAATCGAGCGAGTCGGCCTTGAGCGCCTGGCTGTCGGCGATAAACCCGCCGACGATCTCGCATGCGCCGAAGCCGAGATTGAGCAGCACGACAATCCAAAGCGCACGCCTGTAGGCTGGGTCCTTTTCCGCCCGCGCGCTATCTCCAGTGCAGCCGCAGCCGCCTGCTTCATCCGAATCTGCCATGTGCTGCTTCTACAACCTCCAGTAACTGTAGAAGCAAGCATTTCTGCAAATGGTTCGCGTTATATGCTTTCGGGAACCTTGAAGTGGAACAGGCTGATCGCGCCGGTGAGTGTCGGGATCACCCGCCGGGGGGCCACCGGCGCGCCCACCAGATCGGCCAGAATGGCCTCGATCGCGCCATCCGCATTGGGCTGGGTGTCGGTCATGCCATCGAGGCGCTGCACGGTCAGCCGGAACAGCGATCGCATTAATGGCGATGTTTGCGCCGCGTAATCGGCGATATGTAGCTCTCCGCCGGGTTTCAGGGCTGCGGCCATCGCTGCAACACCGCTTCGCTTTCCTGCGATCGGCACCTGGTGAAAGACAAGGCTGGAGACCGTCTTGTCGAAGCGCACGCCCAAGGTGGCGGCATCACTTGCAAAACCTTGTCGCCACTCGATCTCCACGTCTGCCTTTCTCGCTTTGGCTTCGGCGCGATGAAGAACGTCCGGATCAGGATCGAGCCCTATGATCCGAGCACCTGGCGCCCGATCTTTCATCAGGAGCGCAAAGCTGCCCGTGCCGCAACCGACATCGAGGATGGTTTCGCCGTTGCGCGGCGCCAACTGCTCAAGGAGCGCGGTTCGCCACAGCCGCTCGCGCGTCAGCAGCCTGATCGCCAAATCATAGGCGCCGGTCAGTCCGGCTCGCCCAAGGGCGGGCGTGAAGCGCTCATCGGCTGAGACTGTTCTTTCGGGTCTGGACATGGATAGGCTATACAACCTCCAGTAACTGGAGGATCAAGAGGCATGACCAAGCGGCTGGCGATCGGTGATCTGGCGCGGCAGACCGGAACCAAAGTCAACACGATCCGCTTCTACGAGGATATTGGTCTCCTCCCCCGCGCCCTGCGCACCGCCTCGGGACGGCGCACCTACGGCGCTGCGGATGTGCGCCGCCTTGCTTTCATCCGACATAGCCGGGGGCTTGGCTTCTCGGTCGAGGAGATCCGCTCGCTCCTTGCGCTCGCCGACGAGCCGGAACGCGACTGTGCCGAAGCGGCAGCAATTGCACGCCGCCACCTCCGGGACATCGAAATGCGGATCGCTCGGCTTGAGACGCTTCGAGATGCACTCGCCGATGTCGCTATTTCCTGCGAAGGAGGCCGCGCCGCAGACTGCCGAGTGATAGAGGCGATTGCCGGCGCAGAACTGCCTGTTGAGGTCTGAAATAGGATGGACAGGATGGAACTGGCTGCCGAGCAGCGCAAGATCATCCAGCGGGCCGCGGCGGCAATTGTCTTTTGCGCGCTTGTGCTTGCCGGAAGCTACCTCCTGTTACCGCGCCTGTTCGCTTTTCCGACCGGTCTTGCCGAACGCATCGCGTTCGCGCTTCAGGCAGACCTCTTCGTTCTCGTCTGGATCGTCATCGGAGTCAGAATGGTGTCCAGGGGACGCTTTCATTCTGCCATCGATAATCCGGGATCGGCCTTTGCGCCGCCCAGCCCAGCGATCGCCGTCCAGGTGGCCTTCCTTCAGAACACGCTCGAGCAGGCGGTGGCCGCCGTCGGCGCTCATCTGGCGCTTGCAACCTTGATCAGCGGCCCACCGTTAGCGTTGATCCCCGGTGCCGTCTTCCTGTTCGCGATTGGACGGATCACCTTTTTGCGAGGATATCGGCAGGGAGCGGGTGCAAGGGCGTTCGGCATCGTGACGACGGTCATCCCGACCATCGGCGCCTATGGCTGGGCGATTGGCGTCATTCTTCTCCGATCGCTTTCCGGGCCGACGACTTGAGCCTAGCGCGGTCCCGATCGCAGATATTTCACAAGAGCCGCAGCCGCGAGCACAAGCACGACAATGACCAGAAGCCATATGAGCCCCATCCCGATCATCATCAGTCCGCCACCACCGCTCATCATCTCCATGCAGTTGGCAGGCATCGTTTCTCTCCTTTGTGCCTGAGTCCTGTTATGCGCCGTGAGACACCCAGCGGCGATAACCAGGCGGGTGCCATTCGCGGGAGATTCGATTCCTATGCGCTGCCTGCGCTTGAAGCGTGACGACAACAGGAAACGCGGAGCCTCGCTTATATGTGCATAATTCTTGATCTGCCTGATCGTTGCACGAACAGGATCGAGCCTTGCCCACGAGGAGAGTGAGCTGACCCCCAAACACCTCGTAATGCGGTGCGAATCCTTTCATCCGCCGAAGAAGGTGGATGATCCGAGCTTGACGCAAGTCGGCGAGAGGCAGACAATGTTCACATGAGACGAGCACTTCAATTCGTGCTGGTCATAGCCGCCTTGCTTGGGCTCTTCGGCCAGACGATGGCGATTGCTGCAAGCCCCGCCACGACGGCTATCGAGACAGCGGCTCCGGCAAATATGCCGATGGACTGCGTCGGCATGATGCAGGGCAGAGGCGATAATTCGGTTCCTTGCGATCGGATGACGCTTGCCTGTATCGCCGGCATGGGATGCGCCATGCTGCTGACGCTTGATGCTGGACAGGCCGTTGTTACAGCAGCGTTGGCTGACATGGGTTCCTTGGGATGGCCTTTAATGCCGTCAATGGAGGGTCAGTCGGCCACGCCTGAACTCCATCCTCCAACCTCCGCGGTCTGATTGTTCGCCGGGCGAGCTCCTTTGGCCAGCAGCGTAAAACGCTGCTGGCGCCCCTCAGGTTGGCTCGCCCATGGCAAATCCAGTCCAAGGAGAGGATCAATGAAAATCTTGATAACCTGCGCTTCAGCCGCAGTGGTCGCGTTGTTCATGGCCGGTTCGGCCCCGGCGTCGGCGCAATCGGATGCACCAAAGCCCGAAGCCAGCCGCTGCCAATGGCAATCGCAACCCCAGTATGGCCCGCGTGCGCCGCTGCGCGCGCCGGTCTGTATAAAGCCTGGAGATGAACTGAAGGGCACCGGCGGCCCCAATTGCGATCCGACCTATAAAGGCGAGACCGGGCGCTATGTGTGGCGCTCGCGGCCGCAATATGGTCCGCGCGCGCCGTTGCAAGCACCGGTCCGCGTTTGGGTCGACGGGACCGACGTCTGCTGATGGCGTGATGCGACGGCGAGGTGCCGAGGTGCCCTCGCCGTCGCTCATGGATTGGCGGACGTCACCTGTTCCAGACTTGCCGAAGCCTCCGTCGGCTGTCTATTGTTTCTGAATGGCCGTCACCTCACCGGCGTTGCCGTTAAGCGCGAGGTCGAAGGCAACCTTGTCGCCGACCTTCACGCTGTCGAGCAGTTCGGGTTTCGCCTTGAATGCCATTGTCATCGCGGGCCAGTCGGCTTCCGCAATGGGGCCATGGTCAAGCGTGATCGTCCCCGCGGACTTGTCGACCGCCGTCACCGTCCCGGCCCCTTTGGCCATCTTCGCGGAGCCTGCCATGGGCATCTCCATATTCCCCATGTCGCCTGACATATTACTGGCCATGGCGTCCATTTTGCCGGTCGCTTCGGCAGTTGTATTGGATGCCGCGTCGTCGGTTTCGGCTTTCTGACCGCAGGCGGCGAGCAGCGCCGCAAGGCCAAGCATCGCCGCGAGTGTGAGAGGTTTCATTGCTTTCTCCTTCAGTGTTGATCGGGTTGAGGGTTGGGTTTGGCATTTCGCTGCCGCATCAGCAGATAGGCGGCGGGGATGACGAACATGGACAGAAGCGGCGCGGTCAGCATGCCGCCGACCATCGGCGCGGCGATCCGGCTCATCACTTCCGAGCCCGCGCCCGAACCGATGAAGATAGGCAGCAGGCCGGCGATGATCACGGCCACCGTCATCGCCTTGGGACGTACACGCAGGAGCGCGCCCTCGCGCACCGCTGTTGCAACCTGCTCCGCCGTGGGATTCTCACCGCGATCCTCCAGAGCGCTCTTGAGATAGATCAGCATGACGACGCCGAATTCGGCGGCGACGCCTGCGAGCGCGATGAACCCGACCCCCGTCGCAACCGACTGATGGTATCCAAGCAGGTAGAGGAGCCAGAAGCCGCCGGTGAGCGCGAACGGCAGCGTGCCCATGATGAGCGCGGCCTCATCGAGCCGGCCGAAGGTCATGAACAGCAGCACGAAGATGATCGCGAGCGTGGCAGGAATGACGATTTTCAGCCGCTCGGTTGCGCGTTCCAGATATTCGAACTGGCCCGACCAGGCGATCGAGACGCCGGGCGAGAGTTTGACATCCTTCGCCACCGCAGCCCTGAGATCATCGACAACCGAGGCGAGGTCACGTCCGCGCACATCGACATAGACCCAGGTCGAGAGCCGGCCGTTCTCGGTCTTCAGCATGGGGGGCCCATCGCTCACCTTGAGCTCAGCCACGGTGCCGAGCGTGATCTGCTGACCCGAAGGCGTGAGGATGGGCAATGCCCGCAGTTCCCCGAGGCTGTCCCGGATTTCGCGGGGATAGCGCACGTTAATCGGATAGCGCGCCAGCCCTTCGACCGTCTGGCCGACATTTTCGCCGCCGATCGCGCCCGAGACGATCTCCTGCACATCGGCGATATTGAGGGAGAAACGAGCCGCGGCGGCGCGGTCGATGGTTACATCGACATAGCGCCCCCCGGTCAGTCGCTCGGCAAGGGCGGAACTGACGCCGGGCGTCTTTTTGGCTACGGTCTCTACGTCGTGGGCAATGCGATCGAGCTCGGCAAGATCGGGGCCTGAGACCTTGACCCCGATCGGGCTCTTGATGCCGGTCGCGAGCATGTCGATGCGGTTGCGGATCGGCGGGATCCAGATATTGGCAAGGCCGGGCACCTTCACCACACGGTCCAACTCGTCGACCAGCTTTTCGGGTGTCATCCCCGGCCGCCACTCCTCGCGCGGTTTGAAGCGGATAGTGGTCTCGAACATTTCGAGTGGTGCGGGATCGGTCGCGCTCTCGGCACGCCCCGCCTTGCCGAACACGCTTTCCACTTCGGGCACGCTCTTGATCATCCGGTCGGTCTGCTGGAGCAGCGCGGACGCCTTGGCGGCGGACAGGCCCGGCAGTGCCGACGGCATGTAGAGCAAATCGCCTTCGTTCATCGCGGGCAGAAATTCTCCGCCGAGACGTGACAGCGGCCAGGCCGTGGTCGCGAGCACCAGCGCGGCGATGATGAGCGTTGCCTTGGGCCGTTTCAGAACCCAGTCGATCGCCGGGCGATAGGCGCGTGTCAGAACGCGGTTGACCGGGTTGGCCTGTTCGGACGGGATTTTCCCTCGGATCAACCAGCCCATCAGCACCGGCACGAGCGTCGCCGACAGGATCGCGACGGCGGCCATCGCATAGGTCTTGGTGAAGGCGAGCGGCGAAAACAGCCGCCCCTCCTGCGCTTGGAGCGTGAATATCGGCACGAAGGACAGGGTGATGATCAGGAGTGAGAAGAACAGCGCCGGGCCAACCTCCATCGCGGCTTCGGTAATGACGATCCAACGCTTCGTTCCATCAAGATGTTCGTCCGGATGATCGGCCTCCCAGCGCTCGATCTTCTTGTGCGCGTTCTCGATCATCACGATCGCGGCATCGACCATCGCGCCGATTGCGATGGCGATGCCGCCCAGCGACATGATATTGGCATTAACGCCCTGGAAGCGCATCACGATGAAGGCGGCGAGCACGCCCAAGGGCAAGGTCACGATCGCGACCAGCGCCGAGCGGACGTGCCAGAGGAACAATGCGCAGACCAGCGCAACTACGACGAACTCCTCGGCGAGCTTGTGTGTCAGATTCTCGATGGCATGGTCGATGAGCTGCGAGCGGTCATAGGTGGTGACGATCTCGACGCCTGGTGGCAGACTCTTTTTCAGGTCGTTAAGTTTCGCCTCCACGGCGGAAATCGCGCTGCGCGCGTCCGCGCCCTGGCGCAGCACGACGATGCCGCCGGCCACTTCTCCCTCGCCATCGAGCTCGGCGATACCGCGCCGAATTTCAGGGCCGAGCTGGATGGTGGCGACATCGCCCAGCGTCACGGGCACGCCGCCGGCAGCCGTACGCAGCGGGATGGTGCGGAAGTCGTTGAGCGATTGCAGATAGCCCGAGGCGCGGACCATATATTCGGCCTCGGCCAGTTCGATGACCGAGCCGCCCGTCTCCTGGTTCGCCCGCCGGATCGCCTCCACCGCCTGGCTATGCGTGATACCGTAGCCGGCCAGCTTCACCGGATCGAGCACCACCTGATACTGCTTCACCATGCCGCCGACGCTGGCGACCTCGGCGATGCCGGGAATCGTTTTCAGTTCATAGCGAAGGAACCAGTCCTGCAGGGAGCGGAGCTGGGACAGATCATTGCGTCCCGTCCGATCGACCAGCGCATATTCATAGATCCAGCCAACGCCGGTCGCATCGGGTCCGATGGCGCTTTTGGCCGTCTCCGGCAGCCCGCCCTGCACCTGATTGAGATATTCGAGCACGCGCGAGCGCGCCCAGTAGAGATCGGTGCCATCCTCGAAGATGACATAGACGAAACTGTCACCAAAGAAGCTGTAGCCTCGAACCGTCCTCGCGCCCGGCACCGAGAGCATGGTGGTGGCGAGCGGATAGGTGACCTGGTCCTCGACGATCCGCGGCGCCTGTCCCGGATAGTTCGTCCGGATGATGACCTGCGTGTCCGACAGGTCCGGCAGCGCGTCGATGGGTGTGGTTCGCACCGCCCAGAGCCCGGCGAAGACGAGCACCAGTGCGCCCAGAACTACGAAGAAGCGGTTCTGGACCGACCAATGGATGAGCCGGGCGATCATTGGGCCGTCTCCCGCGTCATGGAGCGCACCGTTGGGCCTTCGGACGGCTGATCGAAGGTGAAGCGCACCCTGTCGTCCACCTTGAACCCGCGCCCCGCTGCGGGATCGGCAAGCCGGAAGCGCATGGTCATGGACGGCCAGTTCAGGGCAGCGACGGGTCCGTGGTTCAACGTGACGCTGTCCGGCGCGATCTTCTCGATCCGTCCGCTCGCCGTATAGGTCTTCGGCTTGGCTGCCTGGGGCGCCGCCGCACCACCGATCGGCCGCACGTCCATTCCCGACAGGCTGGCCTCGGAATCGATGAGGAACTGCCCTGAAGTAATGACCTTCTCGCCCTCGGAAAGTCCGGCGAGGATTTCGGTCTGGCCGTCCGCCTCCAGGCCGGTCTTCACTTCGGCTGGCTGATAGCGGCCCTTGTCCAGCGCGAGCATCACCAGCGCACGCTTCCCGGTGCGGATGACCGCCTCGGACGGAACAAGCAGCGCCGAACGGGGCGCGCCTGCGAAGTTCACGGTCGCGAACATGCCCGGCCGCAACCGTCCCCCACGATTGGCAAGCTCGATGCGCGCGGTGATAGTCCGGCTTTCGGTCTCCGCCTGCGGGAGGATCGCGCGTACCTGCCCCGGGAATGTCTCGCCGGGGAAGGCCGTCAGGATCGCCGTAACGGGTCTGCCGGGCCGTGCCTGCGCCGCCATCGCTTCGGGAACGGCGGCGTCAAGCCAGACCGTGCCGAGCCCATTGATCTCGGCAAGCGTCTGGCCTGCCATCACGCTCATGCCCGGCCGGACGGCCAGGGACTTGATCGTGCCGGCAATGGGCGAGGCAATGGTGATGACGGTGCGGGGCCTTCCACTCCGTTCGACCGCTGCGATGGTGGACGGCGGCATGCCCAGCAAGACCAGCCGCTGCCGCGCGGCGCTGGCGAGCGCCTGGTCGCCCGTGCGGCGCACGGCGAGATATTCTTCCTGCGCGCCGCCCCAATCGGGAATGAGGAGATCGACGAGCGGTGCGCCCGCGCCGATCACGTCGTCGGGCGCGCGGTTATAGGTACGCTGGACAAAGCCGCTCGCACGCGGCTGGACGATGGCGATGTCACGTTCGTTGTAACCGATCGTGCCGGTGACGGTCAGGCCGCTGCCCAGCGTTCCGCGATGCGCCTCAGCGGTGCGCAACCCCAGGCTCTGGACGAGCGCGGGGTCGATGCGCACGCCTGCCGCATCGCCTGCCTCACCGGCATATTTGGGGACCAGCTCCATGTCCATGAACGGCGATTTGCCCGGCTTGTCGAAATGCTGGTTGGGGTACATCGGGTCGTACCAGTAGAGCACTTCGCGATCGTCCGCGGTCGCTCCGGATGTGCTTGCCCTGCTGCCGTCAAGGGAGGCCACGCCGTAGCCTGCAGCGGCCGCGACAAGCGCGATGGCTGTTGCCGCTGCGCCGAGCCGCGCCCGGGGCGAAAGTTCGAGCTTCATAAGTTGTCTCCATAGGTCAGCGCGAGCAGCGCCTCGTGCCGGGCAACGGCGGCTTCGCGGTCCAGCATGTCGAGTTCGGTCCGGGCCAGGCCGGCTTCAGCCTCGATCACATCGAGCAACGCGGCTCGTCCGGCGGCATAACTTGCCGTTTCGAGTTGGGCTTCCCGTTGTGCGAGAGGCAGCAGTGTGTCACGGGCGCGCATCCATTGCTCGTGGTGCATCGCATGTTCGGCCAGCGCGGTTTCGAGCTGCGCCTCCAGCGTCCGGCGAATATCCTCCTTCTCGGCGCCGGCCGCCACCGCATCGGCGCGGGCCGCTTCGATCCGCGGGTTCTGCCGGCGGCCGGGAAAGAGCGGCAGCGTCATGGTGGCGCCGACCGAGACCATGCTGCCGAATTGCGGATCACGGCGTTGAAAAGCAACGTTGAACCCCCAGTCGGGACGCTTCTCCGCACGGGCGGCATCCACGTCCGCCAAAGCTTGACCGACACTGGCGGAAGCCAGCTCGAGCTCCGGATGACGCACAAGAGCCGCCCTCAACGCTTCGCGCGACACCGCGAAATGCGGCAACGGGCCGAAGGGTTGCGGGTCGGGATCGCCCGTCCACCGCGCCAGTTCGGCGCGCGCCTTGCCGGCTTCGGCGACGAGCATGCTGCGGCGGTCTTCGAACAGCTCGGCAATCGACTGCCGGATATTGAGGCTCTGCGCTGGCCGACCCGTTCCCGCAGCCACCGCCGAGACAGCGGCGCCGGGCAGGCGGCGCAGGCGCTCCAGCACTACATCCATCGCCTCCAGGCGCTTTTGCGCGTAGTAGGCATCGATCCAGGCGAGGGCGGTGGCGACCTTGATCCTGCGAAGGTCCGCCTCGCTTCTTGCCAGAGCTGCCGCGATGTTCGCATCCGCACGGTTCTGCGAGGCGTGCCGCTTGGCGAGGTTCGGCACGTCCTGCTCGATGCCGATCCGCTCCATTGTCATGTTTTCGCGCGTGAGACTGAAGGCGGGTGGGCCGGAAATAGGGAAATTGTCGATGCCGACCCCAAGCTTGGGATCCGGCAACTGCCCCGCCGCGATCGCAGCCGACTGGCGGGCACGAATTTGCTGCTCCCGCGCTTCGAGCAGGGGGGCGCTGTTCGTTGCGCGAGCAAGTGCGTCGTCGAAACTAAGCGGCTCCGCAAGCGCTGCTTCCGGAATTGCCAAAATTAGCGCCAAAATTATCGTTCGCATGAACTTCTCCTGGGTCGCAGCAACCAGACCGATTTCCAATACAGCCGTTGCCGGACAAACGGGCGCCGGCGAAGGTGAGGGTTCCCCGCCGGCGCCACGCGCCTGGCCCTTGTATTTATCGGTATCGGCCAGGAAGCTCGCTTCAGCCGGCCGACGGTGCGGCGCTGCCGTCATGCATGGGCTTCATGCAGTCGTGCGCGCTCATCTTCATCATCTCGCAGTCGCAATTGGCCATCTGCGCATTGTCGGCCACCCAGACACGCTTCCGCGCCGGACCGGTCGCGCGCGGCCCGAATTGCGGAACCTCGCGCCATTCATAATGGCCACCGGACGGAGAAGCGTCCGCTTGCGCGAAAGCTGGAGTCGAGCCGAGGCCAAGCGAGAGGGCGGCAACGGCCGCGCCAAACAATATAGTCTTCATGATTCATCTTCCTGAATTGAATGTTGGAAAGTGCCTGCATGGGCGACTGCCAAGCGCAGTCACGCTCTGCCCGTATGAAAATCGGGCAAGCAGGCCGTGACATTCAAATCAGGCAGTAGGCGGAGGAGGCTCCGGTCCGGTCGACAGGCCGACAAGCTGATGGATGGCGGGCAGGAAATGCACCTGCCGTGCGTGCAGCGACCCGCCGAGCGTGCCCGGTTCAGGCACGGCGAACAGTGGGATCGTGCAGCCCATCGCGGCGATACAGTCGAGCGTAAGCCCCTTACACGGCATTTTGCCAGGCTCTTGCCGGCCTTGTTGCATCATTTCCATGCAGTCGGCGGACATTGCGCCGGCTGCCATCTCGACCATCGGCGCGCGCGGACTGCCGGCAAACGCCGCCTCCTGACCGAGCAAGCCGGTCAATGCGCCGATGAGCAGAAGGAGTGACAAAAATCGTTTCACGACGACTGTGATTTACTGGCATCCGCGAACAAATTCAATCGCGACGCCCGGGTTTTCTTTGCCACGTCATTCCCGATGCGCCCGAGGCCATCGAGAATCGGGCATTCGGGACGCTCATCGCCGTGGCAGCGTTCTGCGAGGTCAAGCAGCGAACGGCGCATGGCTTCGAGTGAGCGGGCCTTGCGATCGAGTTCTTCCGCATGCATCAAGGCCAGCTTCTTGACCTCTGCGCTCGCGCGATTTCGATCCGACCAGAGCACAAGCAGCTTGGCGATCTCCTCAATCGGAAAGCCCAGATCGCGGGCATTGGCGATGAAACGAAATCGCTCGATTTCGGTCGGCGAATAGTCCCGGTAGCCACTGTCCCGCCTGGATGCCGGCGGGACGAGGCCGATCTTTTCATAGTGGCGGATCATCCTTTCGGACACTCCACTCGTTTTTGCTGCCTGTCCGATGTTCATAGCGTTTGCCGGTTGAGCCGCAGCGCGTTCCCCACCACGCTGACCGAGGAAAGCGACATGGCTGCGGCCGCGATGATGGGCGACAGGAGGATGCCGAAGAAGGGGTAGAGCGCGCCTGCTGCGACCGGCACGCCCGCCGCGTTATAGATGAAGGCGAAGAACAGGTTCTGGCGGATATTCGCCATAGTCGCCTGGCTCAGGCGGCGCGCCCGCACGATCCCCGTCAGATCGCCCTTCAGCAGCGTGACACCGGCGCTTTCGATCGCGACATCCGTTCCCGAGCCCATGGCGATGCCGACATCCGCCGCAGCGAGGGCGGGCGCATCGTTCACGCCGTCACCCGCCATCGCGACCACCTTGCCCGCCTGCCTGAGCCGTTCGACCACAGCACTCTTCTGGTCGGGCAGAACTTCGGCCTCCACCTCCGAGATGCCGAGCCGGCGTGCCACGGCCTCGGCCGTGGTCCGGTTGTCGCCGGTGAGCATGACCACGGCGATGCCTTCCCGGCGCAGAGCGGCAAGGGCGTCGGGCGTCGTTTCCCTGACCGGATCGGCAATGGCGAAGATGCCGGCCGCGGCCTCCTCGATGCCGATGAAGATCGCCGTCGCGCCATCGCGGCGCAGCGCATCCGCCTGTTCGCTCAGCATATCGGTGGCGATGCCGCCTTCCTTGAGGAAAGCAGCGTTGCCGAGAACGATCCTCTTGCCTTCCACCGTCCCCACCGCGCCCTTGCCAGTAGGGGAATCGAAGCTGCTGACCTCGGGAAGCGCCAGCTTGCGCGCCTCGGCCGCCGCAACGATGGCCTGGCCGAGCGGATGCTCGGAGGCCCGTTCGACGCCGGCCGCAAGGCGCAGCAATTCGCTCTCGTCCCACCCCTCGCCCACAACGATGCGCGTAACGCTGGGCTTGCCTTCGGTAAGCGTACCAGTCTTGTCGATAACGAGCGTATCGATCTTCTCCAGCCGCTCCAGCGCCTCCGCGTTCTTGATGAGCACGCCCAGGCCCGCACCGCGTCCGACGCCCACCATGATCGACATGGGCGTCGCAAGCCCCAGCGCGCAGGGGCAGGCGATGATAAGCACCGCCACAGCCGCAATAAGGCCATGTGCAAGGCGCGGCTCCGGCCCCCAAATGCCCCAGGCGACGAAAGCGGCGACTGCCACCGCCAGCACGGCAGGGACGAACCACCCCGCGACCTGATCGGCGAGCCGCTGGATCGGCGCGCGCGAACGCTGCGCCTCGGCGACCATCTGGACGATGCGCGACAGCATCGTGTCGCGGCCGACCTTTTCCGCGCGCACCACGAGCGCACCGCTTCGATTGAGCGTGCCGCCGATCACGGGATCGCCGGCCGCCTTGGTGACGGGCATCGACTCTCCGGTCACCATCGATTCGTCGATCGCCGAGCGGCCCTCTTCCACCCTGGCGTCGACTGGCACCTTTTCGCCCGGACGCACGCGCAGCCGGTCGCCAACCGCAACTGCTTCGAGCGCGACTTCCTCGTCGCTGCCGTCCTGCCGGATGCGCCGCGCCATCTTTGGCGCCAGATTGAGCAGCGCCCTGATCGCGCCCGAAGTCCGCTCGCGTGCCCGGAGTTCGAGCACCTGGCCGAGCAGCACCAGCACGGTGATGACAGCCGCCGCCTCGAAATAGACGGCGACCGACCCGTCCACGCCCCGGAAGGCGGCCGGAAAAATCGACGGCGCGGCCGTCGCCACCACGCTGTAGAGCCAGGCAACGCCAGTTCCCATCGCGATCAGCGTGAACATGTTGAGGTTGCGCGTCCTGACCGATTGCCAGCCGCGCTGGAAGAACGGCCAGCCCGCCCACAGCACGACCGGCGTCGCCAACGCCAGTTGGAGCCATGTCGAGAGCCTCGGTGAAACCAACTCGTGGAACGTGGGGAGCAGATGGACTCCCATTTCCAGAACCAGCACCGGCAGCGTGAGCACGAGTCCGATCCAGAAGCGGCGAGTCATGTCGACAAGTTCGGCGCTCGGCCCCGCCTCGGCACTCACTGTCTCGGGTTCCAGCGCCATGCCACAGATCGGACAGGCACCGGGGTGATCCTGGCGGATCTGCGGATGCATTGGGCAGGTCCAGATCGTCGCCTCGGGCGTATCAACCGGTGGGGGCGTTGCCGCATCCGGATGCTGATGATGGCCGCAGGGTTGCGCCATGGAATCGCTCCTCATGTGAGATCTCCGCTTTTGCACCCTGACATGATGTCAGGGTCAAGCGCAAAAAATTCCAGCTGAGGAACGCCATAACGCAGGAAATGCGCTCGCTCATGATTGGCTGTCGCAGTGATTCTTCCTCACCGCGGTTGGCCGACCAGATCGGACCCGTGTTCTTGGCATGCTGTGCCCAAGTGTAACCAGACGGCTTGCCGCACCGAACATGGTCATGCGAGGCGCGAAGGGCCTTGCGCCATCCATGGAAAGGATCGTCATGAATACTTCCGCCAAGTTCGCCGCCGCCGCGGCATCGCTTGCCGCAGCGGCTCTTTTGGCTTCGTCGCCCGCCAGCGCCGAAGCGCCGTCCGGGGCCAAGGAAAAGTGCTACGGTGTGGCGCTGAAGGGTAAGAACGACTGCAAGGCCGGCCCGGGCACGAGCTGCGCCGGCACGTCGACGGTCGATTATCAGGGCAACGCCTGGAAATATGTCGCGAAGGGCGAGTGCGTGAAAGTGGGCGGCACGCTCGAGGCGCATGCGGGCAACGCAGCCCCCATGCCGAAGCGTAGCTGACCGAGCGAACGGGGCGCTGACGCAGGGCGCCCCACAACTTTACCCGCCGCCCGGAGAGGCTAAGCTCTCGGGTCGCAAAGGATGCTGGCTGACATGAAATTCCTGACCGATCTGCCCCCCTCGGTGGGAATTGGACTGAAACCCGAGCACTATGCCCGGGTGCTCGAGTCCGTGTCGGTCAGCATCCACCCACCTGTCACGCACGATCATTTCTCGCCTGGCTGGGTCGAAGTGCATCCGCAGAATTATTTCAGCGCGGGCGGGCCGCCGCATCGATGGCTTTCGGCGATCGCCGAAAAATATCCGCTCAGCTTTCACTCGGTCGGCCTTTCGCTGGGCAGCGCACATGGGCATGACCGCGAGGAACTCGATCAGCTTGCGGCTTTGTGCGACCGCTATTCCCCGGCATCGGTTTCCGACCATCTGAGCTGGAGCGGAAGCGCGAACAACCGCTATCCCGATCTGCTTCCGGTGCCCTATACCGAAGAGGCGCTCCGCCATTTCACAAGGCAGGTTTCGATCGTGCAGGACTGTCTCAGGCGGCCACTCCTGATCGAGAACCCCTCGCGCTACCTCGCCTTTGCCGGTGACGAGATGGACGAGGCGGATTTCCTGCACCGCCTGTGCCGGGCGGCAGGCTGCGGCATATTGTTCGACATCAACAATGTCGAAGTCACCGCCACCAACCTGGACCTCGATCCATTTTCCATGATCGACGCCATCGACCCGGCGCTTGTGGGCGAGATCCACCTGGCCGGACATAAGCGGGAAGAGCATGAGCACGGACCGCTGCTGATCGACGACCACGGCTCGCAGGTCTCCGATCCGACCTGGGCCATGTTCTCTCGCTTCATCCAGCTGGCGGGAAGAATGCCGGTCCTCATCGAATGGGATACGAACATTCCGGACTACGCAGTGCTCATCGCCGAAGCGCGCAAGGCCGATGCGATCATGAGCGAGCAGGCGGCGCTGTCCGCCGGGAGCCGGTCAGATGTTTTCGCTTGAACAGACACAGGCGGCCATGATGCGCGGCCTCGATCATGGTCCGGCGCACCTTCCGGACGGACTGTTCCGCGGCGGCCGCACGCGCGCGCTTCTGGGTATGAAAGTCCATGCCAACACCGTATCCCATGCCCGGCTTGTCGCGCTGGAAGACACGTTTCCGCGGACACGCGTCCTGCTTGGCCATGAGCAATTCAACGAACTTTCCCGTCGCTATCTCGATTGGCCGGGGGTGGCCGCCCGCCCGCTCGCGCATATCGGGCAGGACTTCGCAGCTTTCCTCAGCGCGGTCGGCGAGACGCGCGCGGCCAGCGATCTTGCCGCATTCGAATGGGCGTGGCTGGAAAGCTATCACGCCGCCGAGGCTGCGATCCTCGCGCTGGCGGACATTGCCGGTGTCGGCGAAGATGCGCTGCTCGGCATCGTGCTGATGCGCCATCCGGCAGCGCGCCTGCTCCACACGGACCGCGCGGTCCACCAGATCCTCGGCGAGGAAGTGTCTGGACTTGGCGACGCAGATTCCATCCTGCTCACCCGTCCGCAGGAGCAAGTGCTTGTCTCGCCCGCGACCTCGGTGATGTCGGCAATCTTCACGTATGTCGATAAGCCGGTCAGCATCTGTAACCTTTTGGAGAGCTGCGGCGAATTTGAACGTAAGGATCGACCGTCGCCGGACGACATCATGGCCGCGCTGATTGCGCTGATGGAAGCCGGGGCGCTGCAACGGGTGGGATAGGCGATGCGGGTTCTTGCCCTTTATAACCGGACAATCGACTGGCTCGCGGGACGGATCCCGGAAGGCGTCGTGCTTGCGTTCATGCGCGTGGTGCTGGCCGGGATCTTCTGGCGATCGGGCCAGACCAAGATTGCCGAAGGCACCTGGTTCACGATCAGCGAGAACACGTTCTTTCTCTTCCAGGACGAATATGGCGGCGTGCCCTTGCCGAGCCATCTTGCCGCTGTGATGGCGACCGTTTCCGAACACCTGTTCCCGATCCTGCTCGTGCTGGGGCTGCTCACCCGGCTTTCGGCATTGGCGCTCCTGGGCATGACCATGGTCATCCAGATCTTCGTCTACCCCGACGCCTGGTGGCAGGTGCATTCGCTATGGGCAGCGATGGCGCTCGTGCTGATCATTCGCGGAGGCGGATGGTTGTCATTGGATGCGCTGCTGGCTCGCGCTGGCGCCCGCCGTAGAGCCTCGCATGAAATCGGATGAGCCATCGCTTGCCCGCCTGATGGCGATGGCGCAGCAGGGCGATCGGCTGGCCTATCGCACGCTGCTCCTCGAATGCGGGAACTGGCTCAGGCGCTATTTCGGCCGGCGCGTGCCGCCGGGTCATCTGGAAGATCTGGTGCAGGAAACTTTGCTGGCGTTGCACCACAAGCTCGCGACTTATGATCCGGACCGCGCTTTCCTGCCCTGGCTCTCGGCCATCGCCCGTTATCGCTGGGTAGACCATCTGCGCCGTATCTATCGCGCCGAGGAAACCGAGCTTGATGAGGACATGATCGGAGCCAACGACGAACCTGCGATTGCCGCGCGCATCAGCCTGGAGAGGCTTTTCAAGCAACTGCCCTCGGCGCAGGTGCGGGCGATCGAACTGGTCAAGATCGAGGGACTCTCCGTCGCCGAGGCGTCCCGGGCCTGTGGCCAGAGCGAGTCCCTGATCAAGGTCAACATTCACCGCGGCCTGAAGAAATTGACCGCGATGATCGAGAAAGCGTGAGTGCCCATGTCCCGTGATACCAATTCCCTGATTGCCGAACTGGCCGGAGGACTTCAGCCGGTCCGGCCGCTGCGCTTTTCAATCGGGCTTGGGTTCGCGCTGGCGGGGCTCGCCGCAACGCTGTCGGTCGTCGCCTTGCTGTTCGGAATTCGCCCGGACGTGCTGGTGGGCAACTTCGATCCGGTTTTCCTGCTCGCGACCGGTCTGTTCCTGCTGCTTGGTCTGGCGGCCACGGCGACCGTCATCGTCATGAGCCGGCCCCATGTCGGCAGTGATCACAGCGGCTGGAGATGGGCAGCGGCGATGACGGCGCTCCTGCCGATTGCCGCTATCATCACGGGCATTGAGCGAGGCCCTGCGGCTATGTCGGTCGCCGAGGCCGGACATGGTCTCGATTGCCTGATGGCAGGAAGCGCGCTCGGCCTGCTGGTCGCTGCGGTGCTTGTCTGGTGGCTGCGGCGCGGCGCGCCGACGTCACCGGAACGCGCGGGGCTGCTCACCGGGATTGCTGCGGGCAGCTTCGGCATTTTCGCCTTTTCCTTCCACTGCCAATATAACGACATCGTGCATATCGGCCTGTGGCACGGCCTTGCCGTGGTGGTCAGCGCGGCGCTTGGCAGACTTATCGTCCCGCACGTGATCCGCTGGTAGGCAAGTCTTCGCCATCCTGACGGCTCGGTTTCGCTTCGAAAGACGATCTGTCGGGGCGGTTACATACTGGTCATTTACGAACCTCGACGGCGGAGCTGCCTCGCGCTCATTCACGCACGAAGCTCTCTGGCGGTGTCCAGGTGCCCGGAACGTAGCGATTGGCCCAGCGGCACATTTCGCGCAGCATTGGGTGCAGAGCGCGACCCATGTCGGTCAGGCGATAGGCGTGGCGAAGGGGACGCTGTTGATAAGGCGATCGTTCGATCAGCCCTGCCGCCTCCATCTTCTCGAGCCGATCGGCAAGGATGTTGGTGGTGATCCGCTCTGGAGACGTGAGGAACTCCGAATAGCGCGATTTGCCGGTGAGGAGGTCGCGCAGGATGACAAGCGTCCAGCGGTCGCCGACGATATCGAGCGTCGTGGCGATCGGGCAAGGTGAGCGATATGCGGTCATGCAGTCCCTTGTAACTTGCAATTCTCAAGTTACTATCGCCGGTGAGCCCGGTCGAATCAAGGGAACCCAGCGATGAGCGAAGCTTTGGAAGGCGGATGTCTGTGCGGCGCTGTCCGGTATCGCGCGACCACGCAGCCGATGATGGTCGGAAACTGCTATTGCGTCGATTGCCGCAAGAGCAGTGGTACGACACATTGCACCCACGCCATGGTGCCCGACGCAGCCTTCGCCGCTACCGGCGCGATCAAGTTCCATGGTCGGCCCGCTGACAGCGGCAACATCATCAGCCGGGGCTTCTGCCCGGAATGCGGATCGGCGATCCTCTCGCGCAATTCAGGGATGCCCGGCATGGTGTTCGTGCGTGTCTCCAGCCTCGATGATCCCGGCGCTGTCGAACCGCAGATGACAGTCTATGCCAGCAGGGCACCTGCATGGGCACCGCTCGACGGGAGCAAGCCGGTGTTCGACGAAATGCCCGAGGGCGGCCCGCAAGCCGTGGTCGCGGGCCTCTGAGCGATGGCCTTCGACGAGGCCCTGACGCTGCGCATGCGCGCCGCCCTTGGCGACGGGCCGGACATTTCCGAGAAGCGGATGATGGGCGGCGTCTGTTTCTTCCAGGACGGCAACATGGTCTGCGGCGCCGACCGCTCGAAGGAGGGCGAGCGCCGCTTCATGTTCCGGGTCGGCAAGGGTAATGAGACTGCGGCCGATTTGCCCCAGGGTACGCCGATGTTTCTTGGCGATCAGCCGATGCCAGGCTTCTATTTCGTTGATGGCGACTGCTGCGATGACGATCTCCTCCAGCGCTGGCTCGATGTCGCCTTGAGCCATGCGCGCAGCCTCCCGCCCAAATGACGCTCCTGTCCCGCGATACCGCCGACTTCCTTGGCCGATTGCGCGCGAACAACGACCGGCAGTGGTTCGAGGCCCACAGGGACGAATATGAGGCGCACGTCAAACGGCCTGGCGAAGCCTTTGCCTCGGCGCTGGCGGGCCAGCTTGAAGCAGCGACCGGCGAGCCACATGAATACCGCATTTTTCGCATCCACCGCGACGTCCGTTTCTCGAAGGACAAGACGCCCTACAATGCGCATCTGCATACTACCTTCTCGCCCGACGGAGGATGCAAGGAGGGCGGGCCGGTGTGGATGTTCGGCCTCGATCCCGATGGACTGACGCTGGGCGCGGGAATTTTCGCGTTTTCCACGCCTCGGCTCGACAGTTGGCGAGCGCTGGTTGCGGCCCCCGAGGGCGCATGGGTGGCGGAACTGATCCATCGGCTTCGCGCGGAGCAGGTCCGCGTCGGCGAACCGGGATTAAAGCGCGTGCCGGCACCCCATCCCGCGGACCATCCACGCGCGGACCTTCTCCGCCGAAAAGGATTGACCGCATGGATCGACGGCCTCGCCACCGAAACCGCATTCGGGGCGGCCGGTCCGGCGAATTGCACCCTCGAACTGCTGAGACTGCGCGAGCTTTTTCAGGTGCTACGCAGTCTGTAACCTGCATGGGAAGGCATGCCCCGCATCGACGGCAACGCCATGTTCCGCCTCAGCCGGCACAACAGGAGAGCTTTGCCACGTCCTTGCGGAAAGCTTGCGCCGCGAGCTTCAACGCTTCGACCGTCGTCAGGTAGGGGAAGATCATCTCGCCAAGGGCGTCTGCCGTCATTCCGTGCTTGAGCGCCAACGCCAAAGTCTGGATGCTGTCCGCACCTTCGGGCGCAAGGATCTGTCCGCCGAGCAGCAGCCCGGTGTCGGCGTCGGCGACCAGCTTGACAAGCCCGCGCGTATCGCGGGCGGCGAGCGCACGAGGCACCTGGTCGAGCGAAATCACCGACGTTTCAACGGCAAAGCCCCGCTGCCTGGCCATGGCTTCGGTCAGTCCCACTCCTGCGACCTGTGGATCCGTGAACACGACCCACGGCATTGCGCTGTTGTCGTAGGCGAGGCTGTCGCCGTTCAGCGCATTGAGCGCGGCAAGCCTTGCCCCATAGGCCGCCATATAGACGAACTGGTCGCGGTCGGTGACGTCGCCAGCGGCGTAGACTCCCGCCTTTGACGTGCGCATGCGGTCATCGATGATGATGGCGCCGCGTGCATCTTGAGCGACGCCGGCGTATGGCAACTCCAAAGCTTCGGTATTGGGCGTGCGGCCTGTGGCGACCAGCAGCCGTTCGGCCTTGAGTTCGTGTCGCCGGCGCCCATCCTCGACACAGACGGTAACGCCCCTCTCGTCTTCCCGGCAGGCGTCGTACGTAATTCCGCAATGGAGCCCGATGCCCTCGGACCGGAACGCTTCCGAGAGCGCGGCGGACACGTCTGGCTCCACCTGTGGCAGCAGCCGCGACCTGCAAGCCACGGTGACATCGACGCCCATGCGGCGCATCATCTGGGCAAGCTCGGCGCCAACATATCCGCCGCCGACGACGATCAGGCTTCTTGGCAGATCCTTGAGGTCTAGCAGCGATGTGCTGGTCAGATAGTTGACCTTCTCGATGCCCGGTATCGACGGCACGGCGGGCCGGCCGCCAGTGGCGATGACGATCTTGCCGGCTGCAACGGGCGTATCGTTGACGATGACACCTGCGCCGTTCAACCGCGCGCGCCCTTCGAGATAGGTGATGCCGTCATATTCAGACAGAAGGTCGATATATTTCTTCTGCCGCAACATCCCAACGAGATCGTCCTTGGCCGCGATCAGGCGGCGCCAGTCGGTAAGCTGTGCATCACCGGCAAGGCCGGGAAACCGTCCCGCTGCGCGCGCATCGTGAAGCGCTTCGGCCGCGCGAATCATGGTCTTTGACGGCACGCAGCCGACGTTGACGCAAGTGCCGCCGATAGTGCCGTGGCCGACGAGGACCACTTTTGCGCCCTGCTCGGCTGCGGTTATCGCTGTGGAGAAACCTGCCGACCCTGCGCCTATGACAGCAAGGTCATAGCTTCCCTTCCGGTTCACATGGCGAACGCCGATACCAGCCATATCAGTCCAATCAGTTCTTCGCGATTGCCGGGTAACCGGCATTGGTCGATGCGGCGGCGATCGCCTTGAGCGTCGTGATAGATGAATCAAACACGACGGTCGCGGTCTTGGCATCGAAATCGACAGCGACCGATCGCACGCCGCGCACGTGCTCCATCGCCGATTTGACCGTTACCGGGCAAAGCGCACAAGTCATGTTCCGGATCACGAAAGTCGCCGTCCGTGTGGCCTCAGTCCGTGCTGCTGCCGGTTGCGCGGCAAGCGGTGATAGAACGCTCACGAACGGGATCGAAGCAGCGCCCAGAGCGAGTGCGCCAGCGGCAATAATGACGGGATGTTTCATGTCAGCTTCTCCTAATAGAATAGCGGCGCCCACCAATTGATCGTCAGGGCCAGGGCGACCAGCAGCGTCGCCAGCCAGAGGACGGTCTTGATGATCAGTGAGGACTCCGGCCGCGCGCAGTACGATCCATCCACACAGGCCGGCTTGGCCTTGAAATAGACCTGCCGGAAGCCAAGCCCGATGAAGATGACGGCCACGGCCGCGAAATAGGGCTTGTAGGGCTCGAACGCGGTGAGGGTTCCGATCCAGGCGCCGGAAATGCCCAACGTCAAAAGCAGGAGTGGCGCGATGCAGCAGGTCGATGCGAGGACCGCGCCAATGACGCCGCCGGTCGCGAACAGGGTCTGCTTTCGCTTTTCGGTTGGCGTATTCAGCCCCGTCGTTTCGACATCGTTATAGCTCATGCGACTCGGCCTCGCTTTTGATTCGATATGAGCCTAAGGTCTGTAGTAGATACAGACTCAAGAGGTTTTTCTGAATGAGCCATCCTGCCTTGGGAATGCGCTTGCAGCGCGCCGATTTGGCGAAAGCCACGGGCTGCAATCTCGAAACCATCCGCTACTATGAAAAGACCGCATTGCTCGCCGAGCCGCTGCGCAGCGCCAAGGGCTATCGCCTCTACGGCGAGAACGACGTTCGTCGCCTTCGCTTCATCATGCGCGCGCGTGCGCTCGGCTTCACGATCGAGGAAATTCGCGGCCTGCTCACGCTGGTTGACGGCGGCACGCAGACCTGCGCCGAAGTGAAGGCGCGCACCGAACTGCATCTGGCCGACGTACGTGCGAAGATCGCCGACCTTCGCCGGATCGAGACCATCCTTGCCAAAACCGCGGCGCAATGTTCGGGCGATGCCGTTCCGCAGTGCGCGGTTCTCGAAGCGCTGGCTGCATGAATGCTGTCATTCCAACGCGGAGATGCCGGCGACCGATTTCTAATGTACCCAAATTTTCGAAGGGAAAGGAGTGTGAAACAGGACATCAGGCGTAGCGTGAGACGGGATTCCTGGTGTCCATTAGTTGAAGGGCGGTGCGTGGGTTTGCGGGTTGGGACTGCGCTCGCGGCCGTAACAGGGGTCTATGCGACTTGCATTGGTGGAGTTACTTGGTGACAGCATTCTAACGGCATCCTCGATCGACGATCTACACGAGGCTTTGGCGCGCGCGGCCGGCGACATGGGTTTCGATCGTTTTGCGCTTTCGCTTGAAATCGGCTGCGGCGCCGACAGCGGCGCATCCTTGCTGGTCCATGATTATCCGGCAAGCTGGGCCGATGTGTATATCGGCTTCAATCTGGCGGCGACCGATCCGGTCCGCCGCGCGGCGGAGCGCAGCGTGTTGGGCTTCGGCTGGCAAAATATCCTCGACCTGGTTCCCATGACCGACATGGAAAGAACCACCTTCGAGACCGGACGACGGCATGGCCTTGCCGACGGATTCACCGTCCCGCGACACCTCCCCGGCGACGTCATCGGATCGTGCTCGTTCGTTACCGGCCTTGGTAAATCACTCCCGCAGGCAATGCTGATCGTTGCCGAAATGCTCGGCGCAATGGCCATCGCCAGCGCAAGGCGGCTCTCGGGATGGACGGGCCGGTCGGCACACTCAAGGTTGACCGACCGGCAGCGCGACTGCGTCCTTTGGGCTGCGCGCGGCAAGACGGACTGGGAGATCTCACGGATTCTCGGCATCAGCCATGAAACGGTGATCCAGCACCTCAAGGACGCCCGCGAACGCTACGATACACACAAGCGCGCGTCGCTGATCCTTTACGCCTTGTACGACGGCCTCATCAGCTTCGCCGACATTTTCCGCTGGCGGATACGACACTGAAGTTCGATTCCTGCGGTTTCGTCCCGCGTCTCTCCCCATTTCTTGGTATGGGCCGCTGGTAGGCAACGATGTTCTTTCCTGCGTGGCTTCAACCACGGAGGGACTGTTATGCCAGAGGAGATCGGGGAACGGATCGAAGTTGACGAGGACAGCGCGCTGCGGGCGATGTTCCGGGCGCGTAAGGAGGTCTTCATCGATCTTCTGAAATGGGATCTGCCCGTCCTTGCAGACGAGTTCGAGGTCGATCAGTTCGACCGCCAAGCAGAATATCTCATCCTGCTCGAACAGGGCGTCAAGCATCGTGCGTCTACGCGATTGCTGCGGACCGACCAGCCCCATCTGCTCGGTAATCTTTATCCCCATCTGTGCGCGGGTCCGGTGCCGGCTGGCACCACCATTCGCGAGATCACCCGTTTTTGCCTCGACCGTCACCAGCGAGCGCCCGAGCGGCGCAGCGCCCGCAACCAGCTCGTCACCGCACTTGCGGAGCATGCGCTGGCGACGGGTATCACGGCCTACACCGGTGTCGCCGAGCAGGAGTGGTTCGAGCAGATCCGGCATTTCGGCTGGGACTGCAAAGCATTGGGGCAGCCCGTCGTTCACGAGGGGCGCCGCCTCATCGGGCTTCACATCCGGATCGACAGCGATACGATCAAGGGCTTGCGGGCCAGTGGTGTATATGAAGCGCCAAAGCTGATGTTGACGGCCCCGCGCACAGGCGGGAGCGGCCGATGAACAACCTCGTTCCTCTCCGCCGCGCCGAGCCGGCCTGGACCGATCAGCTCCGCACCGAGGGCTATTGCATCATTCCCGATGCTTTGCCGGTCGGAGCCATTGCCGCGCTCGAAGCCGATCTTGATCCGGTCTTCGCGGCAACGCCCTTCTGCCGGGGCCGCTTCTATGGCGAGCGGACCAAGCGCTTCGGCTCCCTGCTCAGGCGTTCGCCCCACGCGGCGCAGCTCGTCCTCAATCCGATGATCCTTTCGATGGTCGAGGAGATTCTGGTGCCGGCCTGCGACCGGATTCAGCTCAACGTGGCGCAAGCCATCGAGATCCATCCCGGCGAAATGCGCCAGTTTCCGCACCGCGATCACGATATGTGGCAGGGCGAAAAGGGAAATCACGAATATCTCGTCAATGTGATCTGGCCGCTGACGTCCTTCACGCGCGAAAACGGCGCGACACAGATCTACCCCGGCAGCCATGGGCCGAAAGGCATGGCACGCGAGGAAACAGGTAAGCCGATCATCGCCGAATGCGGTCCCGGCTCAGCCATCTGTTTTCTGGGTTCGACGGCGCATGGCGCGGGCGCAAATCGAACCGACCATGTGCGGCGCGGTATCGTGATCGGTTACTGCCTTGGCTGGCTCAAGCCCTATGAGAACCAGTGGCTCGCCTATCCGCCCGAGGTCGCTCGCACCTTCCCGCCCGAACTGTCCGCCCTCGCGGGCTATAGGCAGCACCGGCCCAATCTCGGCAATTTCGAGGGTCAATGCCCGTCGATCCTGCTCGGCAAGGACGTACCTGAACATATCGGGGCGATCGACGCGCTCAGGCCCGATCAGGCAGCGATGATAGAAGGCTTCGGTCAATCGGTCGGGGGCTGAACATATGAGCCCGGCCTATGTTCTCGAGCCAACCTACGACACGCTCAGGCGGCGGCTGTTCACTGGCGTCTGGCCATCGGGCCAGCGCCTTGAAGCCGCCCGGCTCGCTACAGAACTGGGCGTCAGCATGACGCCCGTGCGCGACAGCCTCAATCGACTTGCCGGCGAGCGGCTCGTCCATTCGTCGCCCGGCGAGGGCTTCCAGGTTCCCCTGCTCAGCGAGACCGAGCTTCGGGGACTGATAGACTGGCACCGCGCTCTCATCGGCGTTGCACTTGGACGGTGCGGTGCAATCGCCATGTCCACGGATTTGCCGCAAGGCCATGACGGTATCGGCGAGCGCACGGCGATCCTGTTTACGGCAATCGCAAGTACGGCCGGAAGCCTCGAGCTTCACTGGGCTCTCGGAAATGCCGCCGCGCGCCTCGGCTGTTATCGACGACATGAGGAAAACGTCCTCGATGGCGCCCATGCAGAACTGGCCGCTCTCGAAGCGCTTGTGCGTGAGGGAAAGCGGGCCGGGCTCGCGCGGGCAATCGAGCGGTATCATGATCGCCGCCACGCCGTTGCCGGTGATCTGGTGCATGCTGCACGGTATGCAGGATCCTCTGATGCGTGAAGCCACGTCACGGACGCCGTTCGACCTCACGACCGGGACTACGGGAAGGAAAATGATGACGAAGAAGAAGCTGATCCTCGCGGTGTTCACAGGCCCGTTCAGCCTCGCGGCCTGTTCCCAGGCCGCCCCGCGCAGCAGCGAATATTTCGCCGAGCATCTGGACGAGGCTCGCCAGGTCGTCGCCGGCTGCCGCGACGGGACAATGCGCGGCGAAGAGTGCGCGAATGCGAACCTGGCCGTCGAGGAGGCCGATGCGAAGGAGCGGTTCAGGCGTTTCAGGGGCCGCTGATCGATGCGCGGCTATCGAATGACCGAGACTTTCACGCTGGCGGCGTCAGCGATCGTCCGCCACGTCCTGTCCGCCGTGAGAGCGGGCAGCCCGTCGCGCAGCGCGAGCGCCAGGCAGAATCTGTCGCCAAGCGACAAGCCTGCCTCGGCCGTCACGGCCCTCAGCCTTCCGGCGATGGTCGCAAGGGCCTGGTCCGCCTCGACAATGATCATCGGCAAGGGATGCAGCATGGCATCGACTTCGCTGGCAGGCATGCCCGCGTGAATGAAGTGGCTCACGACCTCGGCATAGTTGACCGAGGTCATGCGCGATGTAGCGATCGCGTCGGCCACCTTTCCGGCTCCGGCTTCTTCTTTCAGCAATGCCAGCAGCGCCGAAGCATCGAGGACCGCTTCGCTCACTCGCCGGAATCCTCGCGGCGGCCCGCAAGGAACGCATCCACCGACGCCTCGGGTTTGCCGGCGGTATATTTCTTGGCCAATGCCTGCGCATGCGCGATCGACTGGGCAACAGTCCGCAGGATCACGCCATCGGGCGTCTCTTCGACGAGCAGTGATCCGCCTCCAGCGAGGCCCAGGCGTTTGCGGATATCGGCGGGCAAGCTCATCCGGCCGTTCGGAGTGATGGTCACCTGAACCGTCATCGCGTACCTCTTAAACCCCTTCGTTCCATGAGTGCCGAAGCCAGTCGTTATCCAGTAGCACCATTATGCCATGAATATCCTTTCGTGTCTCGATTCAATTTTTGAGGCATGATTGGTGTTTCATGGGTGCAAAGTGCGCCCTGTGCTGTTAGGTTGTCCCGATGCGCACCGGCCTCGATCATCTTCCGGCACAGAAAAGACGCGAAATCGAGCGCGTCGTGCAGATCATCTTCGAGGAGTTTGAAGATGCGCTGGCGCTCGCCACGCATCAATGGAAGAAGAAGGGCCGGATCGAGAAGATCATTCTCTATGGCAGCTATGCACGCGGCGGCTGGGTCGATGAGCCGCATACGGCCAAGGGCTATCAATCGGATTTCGACCTGCTGATCATCGTCAATGACAAAAGGCTGACCGACCGGGTCGATTATTGGCTGAAGCTGGAGGATCGGCTCAACCGCGAGCTGTCGATCACCAAGTCGCTCAAGACGCCGGTCAATTTCATCGTCCACACGCTGCAGGAAGTAAATGATGGCCTGGCGCACGGCCGCTATTTCTTCATGGATGTCGCACGCGACGGCGTCGCGCTCTACCAGTTCGAGGACAGCGAACTGCACAAGCCCAAGCCGAAGACGCCCGAGCAGGCGCTGGCTATGGCGACGGAATATTTCGAAGAGTGGTTCCCTGCCGCGATGCAGCGCTTCGAAATTTTCAAGGTGGGTCTCGAGAAAGGTTTCCTTAGACCGGCGGCATTCGATCTCCACCAATCCACCGAGTTCCTCTACCACTGCGTCCTTCTCGTCGCGACCTTCTACACGCCACATGTCCACAATCTCGGCTTCCTGCGCACCCAGGCCGAACGTCTCGACCTTCGGCTGGTCGATGCCTGGCCGCGCGAACGGAAGGCCGACCGGACGCTCTTCGAAAAGCTCAAGGAAGCCTATGTGAAGGCCCGCTATTCGAAGCATTACCGGATCAGCACCGAGCAGCTCGAATGGCTCGCGGCGCGCGTCGAGGAACTGGGCGGACACGTCCATGCGATCTGCACTGAACGCCTCGTCGCCCTCGAACAGGATGTCACGCGGGAGGGATCGTAACCCTCCGGGGCCGGGACGCGCACGGCCCGGTCGCCGCGAATGCGGCGATAGAGCCCGACGACCGCAAGGCCGGCCCGCCCAATCAAGAACTGGCGTGACTGACCGCACCGGATTTGCAATTCACAATCCACAATGTTACAAAACCTCTAACTAAAACTGAATTTATTAGAGGTTTTGTAACATGCCGACCATGCCATACACTCAGCGTGATCATCTCCGCGCGATGGTGGCGCAGCATGGGATCGTCCGCGCGCAGGAACTGCGCAAGGCGGGGGTCGCGGGCACGACCATCCAGCGGGCGCTCGAAAATGGCGAACTCGTCAGGATCGGCCGCGGCCTCTACCAGGATTCGCGAAGCGACATCGACACGGACCAGGCGCTCGCCGAGGTCGCCAAGCGTACCCCCAAGGGCGTGATAGCCATGATCTCGGCGCTCGCTTTCCACGGTCTGACCGATCAAATGCCGCGCAGGGTCTGGGTCGCGATCGGACCGAGCGGCTGGTCCCCGGTTCCAGCCTATCCGCCGACAAGGATCGTCCGCTTCGCCGAGAAATATCTGCGACAGGGCATCGAGCATCACAAGATCGCAGGGGTCGATGTGCCGATCTACTCGGCGGCCAAGACGCTTGCCGACCTGTTTCGCAACGGTCGGCTGGTCGACCGCTCGGTCGCCGTCGAGGGACTGCGCGCTGCAATCGAGCAGCGCAAGGCAACACCAGGGCAGATCGCCGAAGCCGCTCGCTCGGGCGGCGCGTGGCGGATCATGCGTCCCTATCTGGAGGCACTCACTTTCAATGGCTGATGGTCTCACCAATATCGCCGCGTCGGTGAAACAGCGCCTCCTCAACAAGGCGCGGCAGGAGGGGCGCGCATTCGATGTCCTGCTCGTCCGCTTCGCGCTCGAACGCCTGCTCTGCCGGCTTTCGCTCTCGCAATATCGCGATCACTACATCCTCAAGGGCGGAATGCTTGTCACCCTGTGGCTCGAAGGGGGAATGAGGGAAACGCGCGATGCCGATTTCCTCGGCTTCGGCGAAGCCGATGAGGAAACCCTGAAACAGATTTTCGCCGAGATCATGGCGGTCCCGGCGGGGGACGGGCTGGTATTCGATACCGATGCGCTGATCGCCACGGCAATTCGCGAAGACATGGAATATGGCGGCATTCGCCTGCGGACATCGGCCTATCTCGAGCGCACCCGCATTCCGGTCGTCCTCGATATCGGCTTCGGCGATGCCCTGGCAGATGCCGCGCATCGCATCGACTATCCCTCGCTGCTCGACATGGATCAGCCCAGCATCCGCGCTTATCCGCCGGCATCGGTCATTGCCGAAAAATTCCAGGCCATCGTCGCGCTCGGCCTTGCCAATGGACGCATGAAAGACTTCCACGACCTATGGGCCATTCCGAAGATGGTGCCGATCGATGCGGATGCGCTCGACGCGGCGATCGCCGCCACATTCGCGCGCAGGTCAACCGAGGTTCCGGCAAAGCGTCCGCATGGCCTGTCGGAGGATATGGCGGCGGATCCCGCCGCGCGGCGACGATGGTTCGCCTATGGCGAATCACTTGAGCTGACCGGTGTGGATTTTGGCGAGGTGCTGGACGATGCTTGGAACCTGCTTGGACCATCATGCGAAAGGCTGAACAATCGCGCATGAGACCAACACGTCGCGCCATATAAATCCGTCACTCTTCAGCTATCGCGGTGAATGCTGAGTAACTTGAATGGCTTGCCTTCCCGGTTCGTTCCCGCCATGTTCGGGTTGCGAGGACGAACAGTCTGGCGATCGTTCGCGCCTTAATCGCGCCAGGCATCAAGAGCGCCGGTCCATGAAGGACAGGCGGCCGTACCGGACAAGGGCATCCGTCTGGATTGCCTGACGGCGGCACAGCGTTGGAAGTATCATGGCCGGCTTCCCGGCCATCATGCGCTGCTGCCCCGGGAAGTTCCACGTGTCATCGTCCGCTCCGCCATTTCGCGGCCATCGGCCTCCTTTTTCCGTTTCGTCGGGAGCGCATAACTGCCCGGTCGACGTCTTCGAGCCTGCCTGTGAAGAGGCCCCGGCGACCAGCCTGGACGAGACGTTTCGCACAGAACGCAGCGCGCTCTTGCGCTATCTGGGACGCCGGGCGGGACATGACGCCGCGCCCGATCTGGTACAGGAGGTGTTTGCCCGGGCGGCGAGCAGTGCGCAGGCATCGCGTCTCGCCAACCCGGCGGCGTTCGTCAGGCGCATTGCCAGGAACCTGCTGATCGACCGCGCGCGCCGCCGCGAGAGCGATAACAATATCGTGATCTTTCCTCTCGACGAGCAGCGCGATGCGAGCGTTCTGCCGGAACAGACACTGAATCTCGAAGCTGCCGACCTGTTGCGAATCTACGAGCAGGCCGTCAATGATCTGCCCGAGAAAACGCGCCGGGTCTTTGTGATGAGCCGGGACGAAGAACTCACCTATAGTCAGATCAGCGAACAACTCGGGATCAGCATGGCGACAGTGCAATATCATATGGTGCGTGCGATCGCCTTCGTCGCCGCGGCGGTGAAGGATCATCGATGAGCGATGAAGAATGGCCGGGCGGCAGAGCCTCGTCATCAACCGATCTCGAAGCGGCAGCCTGGTGTTTCCGGTTGAAGGAAACGCCAACAGAGGCGCTGCTCGCCGAATTCCAGTCCTGGGTCGCCGCATCCAAGACCAACGCCGAGGCGTTCGCCAATGCGATGCTGGTGGCACCGATGAAGCCCGCCGAGCGTGAGCGCATCGAACAGTTTCTGGGGCAATCCCTCCCGGCCCTCTACAAGCCCGGTCGTAAGACGCGAGCCGGTTCGCCCAGTGCAACGATTCACTCCTTTCCGGCCAAGAATCATGCAACTCCGCTCAACCCCGCAGGCCCCAGCCGCAGGGGACGCAGATGGGCGACCGGCGCGATCGCGGCGGCGGCAATGGTTGCCCTGACCGTCGGGCTCCTCCCAAACTTGCCGCTCCCGTGGCTCTTGTCGCAGGCCCGAGCCGAGACCTATGCGACGGGTCATGGAGATATCCGGCGTTTCACGCTGGCCGATGGATCGTTGGTGACTCTCGACACCGATAGCCGGGTCGAGGTGGTGATCGAACGGAGCAAACGCCACGCCCTGCTGCGCAAGGGCCGCGCGCGCTTCGTCGTGGCGGCCGATCCGCGCCCCTTCACGATCCGGGCCGGTAATGGCGATGTCGTCGCGGCCGAAGGGGCGATCGATGTCGGGGTGGACGGAAATGGGCGTGTCGAACTGCGTCTGCGGTCGGGCTCAGCCGGTGTGAAGGCACGCGATACGAAGGATAAGCAGAGCGAGAGCATGCCGCTCACGATCGACCATCCCGTCCTCTACGCGGGAGGCGATTTCGCGCTGCGAGTGGTTACGGCGCCGACGGCCGATACGCGCGACTGGCCGAGCGGATGGGTGGAATATCGCACGATCTCGCTCGGCGAGCTTATCCGCGAAGCCAATCGCTATGCCAAGAGACCGATCATTCTCGACGACCCGAAACTTGCGAGCCTCGCCGCGTCAGGGCGGTTCCAGCTCACCGAGACGGACAGGTTCACCAGCCGGATGGCCGAGTTGTTCCAGCTCCGCATCTCACGCCGGGCCGATGGTATCCATCTGCGCCGCCAATAGAATAGCCGAAAAAATAATTTGCGGGGGTGACTGACGGCCCCCCTGCAGCCTGCGTCGATACCCCGATCAAGAGCGCGCCGACCGGCAAAGCTCATGATCATCAGGGGGACATATGGCAGAGAAACGGTTTCACGGGCTTTCGGTGCTGCTGGCGGGTGCCGCGATGGCGACGTTGCCGATGCCGGCGTTGGCGCAGAGCGATCAGACTTATCAGTTCGACCTCCAGGCCCAGGATCTGGGTGATGCGTTGCGCAGCGTCGCGGCCAAGGCAGGCTGGGAGCTTTATGCGTCGGCCGAGGATGTGAACGGCGTTCCCGCGCCCAGGCTCGAAGGCGCGCTCACCGCACGGCAGGCGATCGAGCGCTTGCTGGCCGACACGAACCTGCGTGCTCGCTTCCGCGACGGAGCCGTGATCATCCGGGGGCGATCGGCAGCGATAGCGACGGCAGACGATGAGGCGGCCGACAGCGAGATCGTTGTGACTGGCAGCCTCATACGTGGTGCCGATATCCCCTCCGCCAGAATTACAGTATCCCGGTCGGACATCGAAAATGCCGGACAGTCGGATCTGGGTGAGGTGGTTCGCAATATCCCCCAGAACTTCAGTGGTGGCCAGAACCCTGGCGTCGGCTTCGGTGCCGGGCAGCTCAACACCAATCTCAATTCAGCGGCGCATCTCAACCTGCGTGGTCTTGGTTCCGATGCGACGCTGACGCTGCTGAACGGCCATCGGCTCCCTTATGATGGCGCGTTCGGGGGCGTCGATATTTCCGCCATACCGGTCGAAGCGGTCGAGCGGATCGAGATCGTGCCCGATGGTTCTTCCGCGCAATATGGGTCGGACGCGGTGGCAGGCGTCGCCAATATCATACTTCGCAGAGACTTTACGGGATTGAAGACCTCGGCACGGATCGGAGGTTCAACCGATGGCGGCAACTTCCAGCAAGGTGTTGATGTCGTCGGCGGTGCAAGCTGGGCATCCGGCAACCTGATCGCCGCCTATCACTTCGCACACAATTCAGCGATCTATGCGCGGGAACGCAGCTATACGGACTCGCTGGCGCCGGGGAGCTCCCTCTACCCCTCGATCCGCCAACATTCCGTAACGATTTCTGGTCGCCAGACGATAGCACCGGGCATCGAGTTCAAGGTTGACGGACTCTACAGCAACCGGCGTTCGACTATTACCTCGGGCAGCCTGGGGAACGCTGGTCTCACAGAGTCCCGATACGCTCCAACGACGAAGGCCTTCTCCATCATCCCGGCCATCGATGTGAACCTGGGCGGCCAATGGATGGCAAAAGCCTCGCTCGCCTATGGCAGGGACGACAGTCGCTACAACAGGTTGTTCAACCAGCCGGGCATGACCGGCACGGTGACGTCCGGCTGCTACTGTAACACTACCTTGACCACCGAACTGGTGATCGATGGACCGCTCGTCTCCTTGCCCGCAGGAGATCTGCGCGTGGCGATCGGTGGAGGATATCGCTCCAGCAGCATGCGCTATTCGCGTTACGAAAATGAAGGTCTTGCCGCTGCGTTCGACGCCAGCCGGAAAAGTCACTATCTCTTTGGAGAGGTCCAGCTTCCGGTGATCGCTCCAGAGCAAAGTGTGCCGCTGGTCCGTCGGTTCACAATTACCGCCGCCGCACGTTATGAGAATTATCCGGGCATGGCGAGCGTCACGACGCCGAAACTTGGTGCTGTCCTCGAACCCAATAGCGACCTCACGATCAAGGCCTCGTGGGGCCGATCGTTCAAGGCACCCACGCTCTATCAGCAACATGTCGGTTACGAGGCCTATCTTCTCCCCGCCAGCTGGTATGTTCCAGCCGCCTCGGGCACGATCTTCTATGCAAGCGGCGGAAACCCGGACCTGGAACCCGAACGTGCGCGCAGTTGGTCGGCGGGGTTCGAATTTCATCCTCAAGCGCTCGAAGGGTTTCGCGTCGGCGCGAGCTATTTCAACGTGCGCTATCGGGATCGCGTCGCCAGACCGATCGCCGGATCGATCGCATCCGCGTTCAGTCAGCCCGGCTATGTCAGCCTGTTGAACTATTCCCCTTCGACCGGGCTGCTGGGCGGACTCGTGGCGGGCTCGCTTTATGGCTTGACCAACTATACCGGTGCCCCATTCGATCCAGCAAACGTGCTCGTCCTCGTGGACAACCGCAACCTCAATCTTGCCCGACAGGACATTGAGGGCGTCGACATACACACCAGCGTTCGGTTCTCCATCAGCCCGGATCAAAATATCGGGCTGAACGGATCGGCGACTTATCTCAAAAGCGACCAGCAGCTCACCCCGCTCCTGCCGCTCACCCAGCTTGCGGGCGTGATCTTCAACCCGCCCCATTGGCGCGGACGTCTCGGCGCCAGTTGGGAAGCGCGGCGCTTCAACGTGTCGATGTTCGCCAACTATACGGGCAGCGTCACGGACAATCGCTTCCTCCCGTCGAGTTCGGTCGACTCCATCCTGACCTTCGACTTCGCGGCCAGGGTGGACATTGGGAACTCTTCCTCCCGGTCGCCAGCGCTGACGATCACGATCGTTGCCAACAATATGTTCAATGCAAAGCCTGACATCATTCGGGTAACCGGTTCGACCGACACACCCTATGATTCGACGAATTATTCGGCGATCGGTCGCTTTCTCGGATTGACCGTATCGCGGAGCTGGTGATGTTGGCCGGCATCGCGCTGTTAGTGGCCGTCACCGCGGGCATTCCGGCTCAGGGCATCGACCCTTGTTCTGCCCTTGAGCAAGAAGCGGCGCCGCTTTCGCCTCCTCGCGTCATGACCTCGCGCGACCTTGCAACCATTTCCGACATTGGCCGATCGAGTCCCTTCGATACGGAAAGTCCATTCAGCGTGTCACCTGATGGCCGCCAGATTGCCTTGATGGAGCGGCGAGGCAATCCGGAAACGAACAGCTTTTGCCAGCGACTCATTCTGGTCCCTCGATCGGGATCGGGCAGCCCCGTCGAACTGGACCGAGGCGGGCAATTCATCCGTTCTCTCTTCGATCTACGCAATTTGGCGGCGGTGCGTGCGGGGACCGCGCAGATTATCACACCGCGCTGGTCGCCCGACGGGGCAACGATCGCTTATCTCAAACGGGTCAACGACAGCACGCAGGTCTGGATCGTCCCCTCCACTGGAGGCGTTGCTCGTGCTGCAACGGATCTCGATTTTGAAGTTGAGGACTTCGCCTGGGCCGCTGACGGAAAGAGCCTAATAGTGGCAGGACGTCCCGACCTCGCCAGGGCCGAGGCCAGGATCGATGAAGAGGCGCGCAGGGGCTATCTGTTCGACGCACGTTTCAGTCCCATGATGTCGGATCGGCCCTACCCGGTGGGAAGCTACCCGACGCGATACTTCCATGTCGCTTTGTCCGATCATGATCGGCGGGACGCTTCGCCCGAGGAAATAGCGCTGCTCGGGCCTTCGGCCGGTGCCGACCGGCCACCGGACGCGATCCGGTTCGCGGCTGACGGGCGCGGCAATGTGGCATGGTCCCGGAAGCTTGACCGATCGCTTCTATTGTCTCCCAGCCAACTGCACATTCGGTGGCGCTCCGGCAGCATCACGATATGCGACACGAGCGCATGCGGCGGCATCCAGAGTTTATGGTGGATGCCAAAGAGCGACACCCTGCTGTTCCTCGCCCGCGATGGATGGGGAGGAAGCCGCGCCACTCTCTATCGGTGGAATGGCGGCGCCAAAGCCCCAGTTGCCATGATGAGCACAGAAGACGCGCTGGTCGGCTGCGCATTGAACGCTGCCGAACTGATCTGCCTGCGCGAAGGCCCGAGACAAACCCGGCACTTGGTGGCGATCGGCATCCGCACGATGCGATCGCGAACGATATTCGATCCCAATCCCCAAATGGCCGGGCTGCGCCTAGGCAAAGTCTATCGGCTGCGATTTCGCAACGCTTTTGGCATGGAGTGTTTTGCCGATCTGGTTTTGCCGCCCAACACAGCGACAGGCGAAAAGCTACCGATGGTTGTCGTGCAATATAATAGTCGCGGCTTTCTCCGCGGCGGCACCGGCGATGAAGTCCCTATTCAGGTATTGGCTGGACGAGGATTCGCCGTGCTGAGCTTTGAACGCCCATTCGGCGTGCCGGGAACGCGGGAAGCACGAAGCGAGCTCGAATATCGGCAATTGGCGCGCAAGGATTGGATCGATCGCCGCAGCGTTCAGTCCGCGCTCGAGGAAGCTGTTCGCCGGGCAATCGCGACCGGACTGATCGATCCCGACCGGATCGGCATTTCCGGGTTCAGCGAAGGCACGACAATGACCCAATGGGCGCTCATCAACAGCCGGATCTTCAAGGTCGCTTCCCTTGGCGTTTGCTGCGAGGACAAGGTGGCGCTGCCGCTCAACGGAGGTATTGGCTACGAGAGCTATCTGAGAGAGATGGGCTATCCTCTCTTCGAAGACAGCAATGATCGCTTCTGGAACCCGCTTTCCTTGGCTCAAAACGCCGGCAAGATCGACGTGCCCATCCTGGTGCAGACAAGCGACGATGAGTATGAAGCGGGTCTGGATGTCATGGAGGCTTTCCGCAGGCGCGGCAATCCCATCGAAATGTATGTGTTCAAGGATGAGCCGCATATCAAATGGCAGCCTGCGCACCGGTTGGCGATATACGAGCGGAATGTCGACTGGTTTGAATTCTGGCTGATGAGGCGAATGGATTGTTCGCCGGACAAGCGTGCCCAATACGCCCGATGGCAGACCATGCAGGGTGCCCCGGATTTATCGGCCCAATGCGCTATCGCTGCTTCCGGCGGACCATGACCGCGCCCAAGCCTCTGCGTCGGCGAGATCAAGAATACGGTAGAGGAGTTGGTCGCGACTTGTCCGCGCGCTGGACAGGGCCTGCTCCACGGCCACGGGATCGATAATCCGATTTTGACGGAGAAGGCCATCGAGCAACAGTTCGCGAAGCTTTGGCCTACCTGATTCGAAGGCGGCAGCCGTTACGCTGTCAGGGCCGGCCTTGGACGTCCTATGGACCACCTGTCGGGGGAGAAAGCCGCCAAATGCCCGCCGCGCGACCGATCGGTTGATGCCGCCTTCGCACCACTGCCAGCTCGATATGCGCAGACAGGTCTCGACGATGGGCTGAGCGAGAAGCACCGGAACCATGGGAGGAAAGGTGGTGCGATCTTGCCCTTCCACGAAGTTCTGGATGCGCTGAAGCAAGCGGACGTGCGCCAGTTTGCCGGGAAACCGTCCGGCCCCCCTATCCATATAGGGCGTGAGCGGCGCGGATTGCGCAAGGACGGCACACGCGGCATTGAGGAGTGTCAGGTCGGGTTCAGACGCCACGAGAGACGGCCGGGTGCGCGACAACTTAAAGGCCGCGCGAGCCATCGTCGGGATGTCGCATTGGGTCACCCGGCACATATCCAGCAGCGTGTTCCAGGCTGGCTTCAGGCCTTTCTCTTGGCGGAAACGATCAACGACCGGGGCTGCGGAATGGAGAAAGCAGAAGACGTTGTCCCCGCCATTCCCTGTAAATATCGCGTCCGCACCAGTCTTGCATATTTCCGCAGCGTAGGCCCTGTCCAATTCCTGCAAAAACGGGCGCCCAACAGGGCGCGGCAGGTGCGCTGCGGATGAACGGCTAAGGTCGATATTGTCGACGGCATATTGATGCGCCGCAAGAGGGACTCCGGCCACGGCTGCGACGCTGGCGGCATAGCGGCGTTCGTCACCGCTGGCATCAGTGGTCGCCATGGTCAGACAACTGAAGCGGTGTCCTCCCCGTGTCAGTGCGGCGCAGACGATCGACGAATCCAGACCGCCGGACACGCCCACGATGATATTTTGATAGTCTGACGCAAGAGCACTGACCGATGCAAAGACGGTGTCGCGCAGGCGCGTGACGGCCTGATCCGGATCGATCGCCATGTTCGGGTGAACGAATATCCACGGCTCCCACAGCATTCGATCTCCAGCTTCATGGCCGGATACTGTCCTTGCGCTGCCGGGCGCCAGTTCCGACACGCCATCGATGCAACTGTGCCGACGGCGCACGTCAGGCCATTGGAGATGCTCATAAAGGCGTTCCCAATCCACCTTCGACACGGCAATGCCCGCCGCGGACAGCGTATGCAGGTCCGAGGCCCAGATATGATGCGCGTGCGTTTCAACCTGGTAGCATGGCAAAAAGCCCGATGGGGCTCTTATGATGGAATAGCCGCCGACATCGTCGCTTTGATGGACGGCAACATACGCGCCCCAATAGTCCTTGATCAACGCGGCACCGCCCGAATCGACAAGCCTAGCTGCTTCGGCAGCGGTCATCTCCTCAATGGCTGAAAATGTCTCGCGGGAGAACAGGCGGCCGATGATCACGCCCTGATCGGCCGGAAGGTGCAGCACCCTTGCTGGATCGCTGCACCATAATAGAGCCTCATCATCGGAAGAAACGGATGGAGATTGAACGAGGCTGATCCGCAGCGGGGATTGCCGGCCCTTTCGCATGCGCAGGAGAAAGCGAAGGGCGCTCACAGGACAAAGATCGGCGTAAAGCGCGCGACCTCCTCGGGCGAGTCGTTGAGAACGACGTCGCCAATCTGTGCCCAGCTATGCGCGGCGAAAGGAATACCCCTGACACCCATCACGAGATGGGCTGCACATCCAAGTGCGGCGAGCCGTTGAACAAGCGCGATCGAGCGCGACAGGCATCGGTTTGCCGGCGTCCTGGCGAGCTTCGCCAGTTCGAAGGCCCTGATTGTTCTGGCTGGCAGACGATGATCGATTGAAGCAGTGACCGCCCGGGCTTTCTCGCTGCGCAGGGAAGAAATGACCGATGCCAGTCCCTGCCGGTCGAGCCGTTTCCTGATCCGGGTTTCGGTAAGGAGAGTTCTCAGCGTTTCGCCCAGGGTTGTCTCACCCTTCAGCGCATCCGCTGCCCGAGACGGCACAGGCAATTCGACCTGCTGCCTCACTTCGTTGCCGTCTTTCGAACACAGGATACCCCTCTCGGTCAGGGTTGAAACGGCCAACGTCGGTGCGGAATGTCCTTCGATGACGGACAGGAAACTGGCTTCGAGATCTGCGCCTAACTGGAAATAGCGATCCCTATTCACATCCAGAAAAATTACGCGTGACCCTGCGCGACAGTAGAATATCCCGGGTGCCGTCCCATAGTGCATTGCGGGCATCCGCAAGAAAGGGCGTGCGAAGAAAACGCACGCCCTCTCCAGTCAGTCCTGCGCGATTCCGGTGAGGAACTGCTGCCGGCCTCCGCCGACATCCTGATCGATCAGCGCCTCGCCCTTGGTTTCGACCGACGCCTTGCCCAGGTCGATGACCTCCTCTGTTACTTCGGTGCGTTCCATTGTTTCACTCCTTCCTTCACGCGACTCGATTAGCCGCAAGCGGAAGGGTTTCAGATCGAGTTGCAGCAATCTATTTTATAATCGAATTATAATCCGATTATAATCGAAGCTATCGGCTACGCAGATATGGTCAATTACGTGAAAATGTGACCGAGTAGTGAGATCGTGCGTTGGGAGCACGCACCGACGCCTTTAGCTTGAGCCTGGACATGCGCGCCAGTCACCCGGTCACTCCGCTCGCAAGCAAGCGGCGCGCTATTCTAGCGTATAGGAAGCGCTTGTGTATCCGCTATCCGAAATTTAATCCGATTTGGACCCGGACTGACTTCTGTTCCTGACAAAGCCGCGATCGGTGGCCATGAACCGATCAAGCATCGGCGCAATCAGGCGTTCGACGGAAAGCGGTTGAGAAAGGCCGGTCTGGGCGGCGTGAACCCTGGCATAGGCAATGAGATCGCGGTGGACGGACGCGGGCAGGTCCAGTGTCAGCTTGACCGGCTTGTCATCGTCGATCGGCCCCAGTTTCAGCTTGCTCATCACTGTTCCTCCCGCGGCGGCTCGAGCACCAAATCTCGCGTCACGATGACGTGAAGGACATGGCCTGGGCGTATGGTGAGCGTCGGGGGGATACCGAGTTGACGCTGCACGACCTGGCGTCCCGTTTGATTGATCGTGTCCTGCGTGCCGTAGCGCAACGCCTCGACCAACGCGTCGTCGCTGTCGGTTGCGAGTTCGGTGCCGACGCCCAGCAACGTCGAGATCAGCGCGGCCTTGAGCATGCTGCCCCAATGATAGTTCACGCGATCCCGGATCCCCGCCATACCGGACGCATCGGCACCTGGCTGGCGGTCCAGCAGGATCGAGCGGCCGCCTGGAAGAATAAGACGATCCCAGGCGAGCAGCACGCGGCTTTGGCCCGCCGAGACTTCGCTGTCATATTCTCCGATCAGCCGCGAGCCCTGCGGGATGAGAAGGATGCGTCCCGTCGGGCTGTCATAGACATTCTGTGTAACCTGGGCGGCGATCTGGCCGGGCAGGTCCGACTGGATGCCGGTGATCAACGCGGCCGGGATGACGCTGCCCGCCTGCACGATATAAGGTGAAGCCGGTGGCGCGATCCGCTCATCGCTGGCGGTGGAGCGGTCGGCGGCGACGGCCATAAAGCCCCGCTTGCCAGTCGGCGCGGGAGCCGGATTGGCCGCAATGCCAACTGAAGCGGGCGGCATAGCCTGCTCTGCAGACGCCGCCGAAGCGCGCGCGCCGCTCATTGCTTCGCCGAGGAACAATCGACTGGTGCGCGCGGTGTCGCGCTCCTGCACGATGCGCTGGCGGGCCTGTTCCGCTGCAGCGATGCGCGGGTCCACCGATTGAGGAGCCGGCGTCCCCATGGGCGGCGCGGGAACGGGCTGACCATTTTGCTGCGCCGAGAGGATCGGGCGGCCGAGGTCGCCCGGGAGCGGCTGACCGAGCTTGGGAACCTTGTCGTAGCTGGCCGGCGCCGCGGTCACATTATCCGCCTTATTCCGGCTCTCGGTTTCGACGAGATTCGGTGCGTCGGCATGACGCGCGGGCAGAAGTGCATAGACGAGCGCGCCGCCGATGCTGAGGCAGGCGACCGCACCGACAGAGGCAAGCGCCTTGCGCGAAAGGCGCATGACGGACGGCGGATCGCCGCGCAACCGGAATGCCTGCCCATCATGGACGGGGCGCGGAGCGGTAACTGGCGCCGCTTCCGGTTCCTCCCCGGTATTCGGCCTGGCTGCGGGATCCTGCGGCAGGCCGGCTACCGGCTCCCCAGCTTCAGCCCTTTCTCCTCCCGGCCCGCTCATGACCGGCCCTTACGGTGCGGGCTTTCGCGCTCGATGCTGACCTTTGCCTCGCGTTTGCCCGAAGCAAGCCGCAGTTCGGCACGGGAAAAAAGCCGGTCGACGATCATATAGCGGCCGACGACGCGGTAATTGACCAGCTCGGTGGTTCCGGTGTCGCCCACGACGAACAGCGGCGGCATGTCGGTGCGCTCCACGCCTTCAGCAAATTCGATGAAGATCTGCCGGCCATCATCGAACACACGCACCGGCCGCCAGTCGGGCCTATCCCCGTCGATCCGATAGCCAAAATTGAGGGCGGTGAGGTCCACACCCGAAGCCAGCGGCGTATTGCGCGCCCGCTCGGTTTCGGTGGTCCGCAGTGCGATGAGCTGATCTTGCGGATAGATCCACGACACCGAGGCCATCCAGGTGGAGGGCGTTGCACGCAGTTCCAGATGATAGGTGCGCCGGTCGGTATTGATGATCAGATTCGTGGTAATGTCCGGCCGGGTGGGCTTCGCGAGGATATGTACGCGCGCCGTCGGACCAGCCCCGCTCACCGTGTCGCCGATGATCCAGCGCACGGTGTCACCGGCCGCGACCGGCCCGGGGCCTACAAGCTGTTCGCCTTCCTGAAGCGCGATGTCGGTCACCTGACCGGGCGCGGCATAGACCTGATAGAGCGCTCCTTGCGTCCAGGGATATTGCTGGATCGCATTGACGAATCCGTCGCGAACGGGCTGCACGCGGGCGGCGTCATTGGCCGCTCCGACACGGCGGCGCGGATCGGCCGGCTCCGGCGGTAGCTGCGCCGTATCCCCGATCGGCTTCAACTGGCCGGGCAGCGGCAAAGGCTCGGGGATGGCTACGACCTGCACGGCCCGCTTCGGTTCCGGCGCTGGCGTCGCGAGCACCTCGCGCGGCGCTTCCTGGACGGTCGCGCGCGGCTTCGCGGACGTCGTGGCGCAGGCGCCAAGCGCGGACGCGGAGATCAGCAAGGCCGGAACAGCCTTGCGAAATGAAATCTGTCTCATTGGCTGAGTTCCTTCGACCAGTTGAGGGCATTGACGAACACGCCCAGCGGGTTCTTCCGCAGGCCGTCGGGCGTGCGTGGGGTCTGGACGGTGACGGTGAGGATCGAGGACCAGCGCGAGGTCTCGGCAAGCGCACCGTCAGAATAGCGCCGCTCGGTCCAGGCGATCCGGAAGCTGTCATTGGAGGCGCGGATCACGCTCGACACATCGACCGCGACCTGCACCTTGCCGACCAGTGCGAAGGGATCGTTGCTCCGCGCATAATCGTTGAGCGCGAGCCCGCCCTTGTCGGTGGTAAAATCATAGGCGCGCAGCCAGTTCTGACGCAGCACGATCGGGTCGGCGGGAACCGAGCGCACCCCTTCGATGAAGCGCGCGAGATGGAACGCGATCTGCGGATCGGTCGGACGATAATCGACGTCGGCGGGAGCAACGGCCTGCGCCGCACCCAGCTTATCGACCTCGACTACCCAGGGGGTGATATGCCCCCGCGCCGATTGCCAAACGAGGCCGGCAGACAATCCGCCCGAAAGCACAAGGCATCCGAAAAAGGCGAGCCGCCAGTTCTTCGCTGCGGATCGCGCCGAGCCGATACGATCGTCCCAGACCTGCGCGGCACGCTGGTAGGGCGTGACCGGCTCAGGCGATTGGCCATAGCGGATGGAGGGTCTTCGAAACATGCAGGTGTCCTTTCGAGAATTCAGCTCTTGTCGGAGACGTCGGGGCCGTTGCCGCCGCCATGGCTGTCGCCGCCCTTGAGGGTGTGCGCCGCCATGGTCGCGCCCTGAGTCATGGCCTGGCGATGCTTCATGGCTTTCGCCCAGGAGGGCGGCCCGCTCGATGAAGATGCCGGTCCCGCTCCGGACTCCGCGGGAGCGGCGGCAGTCGAAGCAGCCGGGCCTTCCGGTGCCGCTCCGAAGCTGGAGCGCGCGCCGCTGCGAAAGTTCGACCACAATGCCTGCCCGGCCTTGTCGGCCATCTTGCGCAAGGGCGAGACGGCAGCCCTGCCGGCACCGGCAAGCGCGGCCTCTCCCGTAGCGGCCATCCCTCCAGCAACAGCGCTGGCGCCGGCCTTGCCGAACGAGCCCATGCTGTAGGCGGCAGCCGCGGCGCCGGAGGCGCGGGCGGCACCGCTGGCCGTCGCGGTGGTCGCCCTGCCGCCCGCGGCGACCGCAGAACCGGCGGCGCCGGCTGCAAGTTTTGCGCCTGCGGCACCTCCGGCCAACGAGGCGCCCGCGAGCAGCGCCGTTCCGGCGGCAGCGCCTGCGCCGAGCTGCGGACCGCCGGCGACGATGCCGTTGGCGATCCCGGGGCCGAAGATGCCGAGCCCGAGCAGCGTCAGCGCGCCGAGAGCGATCGCCATGACCTGCTCGATGTCAGGTTCGGGACCGACGCCAGCGTTGATGAACTGGGTGAACAGCGTCGTGCCGATGCCGGTGATGACCGCCAGCACCAGCACTTTGACGCCCGACGAGATGACATGCCCCAGCACCTTCTCGGCCATGAACGCGGTGCGATTGAAGAAGGCGAAGGGAAGCAGCACGAAGCCGGCGAGCGTCACCAGCTTGAATTCGATGATGGTGACAAACACCTGGATGGCGAGGACGAAGAAAGCCAGCACCACGATCAGCCAGGCGACGAGCAGGATCATGATCTCGGGGAAATTGGTGAAGAGGCCGACCGGTCCGACCAGATCCTCGGTCGCGTCGAGCAGCGGCGCGCCGGCATCGAGCCCCGTCGCAGCGACCGTGCCGGGCTTCATGAAATCGGCGAGCGCCATCCCGCCGCCCGAAGCCTTGAGACCGAGCCCGGCGAAGCTGTCGAACAGGATCGTGGCGAGACTCGAGAAATTGCCGATGATGTAAGCGAAGACGCCGATATAGAGCGTCTTCTTGACGAGGCGCTGCAGCACGTCCTCGTCGGCGCCCCAGGCCCAGAACAGGGCGGCAATCGTCACGTCGATCGCGATCAGCGTCGACGACAGGAAGGCGACCTCGCCGCCAAGCAGGCCGAACCCGCTGTCGATATAGCCGGTGAAGACGCCGAGGAAGGTGTCGATAACGCCGGTATCGTTCACGGCCGCTCCTCCTTGCGATAGAAGCGGCGGCGCTTTTCTTCCCAGGCTGCCTCGCAGCCGCTGTCGGGCATCGTGAGCGTGCGGCAGCGGCGAAGATCGCGTGTCTGTGGATCGGCTGCGCTCTCGTCCGCCGGGGCGATCACTGTCTCCAAGTGGCGGTCCTCGCGGAGCGTGATGCCGATTGTCAGCGCCATGAGCAGCCCGCCAAGCGCGCTGGCCGCTGCGATCTTCGCCGTGCGGCTCATGTCAGTTCTTCCCCCGGAAGCGGCGGAACCGTTCGAGTGCCTCGGCCTCGATCGCAGCGTTGCGCGCGGATTCGAGCGCCTGAGCGCGGCCCTGCGCAGCAATTGCGGCGGTGAGGTCGGCGAGCTGCTGCGACTGGAGCGCTAGCAGCTGGTTGCCGGCCTGCGCCGCCTGCAAGGCACCGCTCGCCGACTGGCTGGCGCCGACGAGCGTGTCGATCGACGTGCGGGTGCCGCCCAAATTGCCGACCACGCCCGCCTGCACACGCAGCGCATCTTCGAGGGCCCCGACGCTGTCCTCCCAGCGCGCATTGGCATTGGCGACCATCTGGGCATGGTCGCCGGTGAGCGCACTGCCCTTGTAGCGGCCATCGAACGCTTGCTGGATGCTCTGCACATCATAGGCGATGCGTTGAGCCTGGCTCAGCAACTGCCGGGTCTGATCGACCTGTTGCTGCAAGGTCGAGAGCGTCGAGACCGGCAGGCTGGCGAGATTCTTCGCCTCGTTGATGAGGCTGGTTGCCTGATTCTGGATCTGCTGGATTTGATTATTGATCTGTTGCAGCGCGCGGGCCGCCTGCAGCACGTTCGACGCATAGTTGGTCGGGTCATAGACGATGCCGCCGAAACCGAACTGCGCCTGCGCCGGAACAGAGGTCATCGCGCCGGTGACGGACAGCGCGATAGCGCCGGCCAGCAAGGCGCTACCAAGCGGATACTTCTTCATGGGTGTAACTCCTCAGGGTCGAGCGGCAGCAAGAGCTCGTCGCTCGAGATGGATGCAGTCAGCGGATCGGGTTCGGGCAGCAGGCTGGCGGCCCAATCGAGGCCGCGATGCCTGAGCCAATGGGCGGCGAAGGCGTGCGTCCCATGCTTGGCGACGAGCTCGCCGATGCGGAGCTGGTCGGACTTTGACGATGCGGCGGTGAAAGCGAGCGCGACCTCGCCCAGGCCCAGTTCGAACAGCCGATTGCCGCGCCGCGACTGACAGTAATAATCGCGCTTGGGCGTTGCCCGGCTCAATATCTCGATCTGCCGGGCGTTGAGCCCGAACCGTTCATATACGTGTGAGATCTGCGGCTCGGCGGCGCGCTCATTGGAGAGGAAGATGCGCGTCGGGCAGCTTTCGATGATGGCGGGCGCGATTGCGGACGTCTCGATATCGGCGAGGCTCTGCGTGGCGAACACGACGCTGGCGTTCTTCTTGCGCAGCGTCTTCAGCCATTCACGAAGCTGCGCGGCGAAAACCGGGCTGTCGAGCACCAGCCAGCCTTCGTCGATGATGATGAGCGTGGGTCGCCCGTCGAGCCGGCCTTCGATCCGGTGGAAGAGATAGGCGAGCACGGCGGCGGCCGATGCCGCGCCGATCAGCCCTTCGGTCTCGAACGCCTGGAAACTCGCCTCGCCCAGTTGTTCGGTCTCGGCATCGAGCAGCCGCCCCCAGGGACCGCCGACGCAATAGGGCGCGAGCGCCTGCTTCAGCTCCTGGCTTTGCAGCAGCACGGCCAGCCCGGTGAGCGTGCGCTCGGACGGCGGCGCCGAGGCGAGCGAGCCGAGCGCGGTCCACAGATGCTCCTTGGCGGCGGGATCGACGGTGACGCCTTCACTGGCAAGGATGGCAGCGAGCCATTCCGCAGCCCAGGCACGCTCGCCGGGATCGTCGATCCGAGCGAGCGGTTGCAGGGCGACGCCCTCACCACCTTCCCGGTCATGCAGCGCGCCGCCTAGATCCTGCCAGTCGCCGCCGCAGGCGATGGCGGCAGCACGGATCGAGCCGCCGAAGTCGAAGGCGAAGATCTGATTGTCGGGATAGCGGCGGAACTGCATCGCCATCACCGCCAGCAGCACCGATTTGCCGGCCCCCGTCGGCCCGACGATCAGCGTATGGCCGACATCGCCGACATGAAGCGAAAGACGGAACGGGGTCGAGCCTTCGGTCTTGCCGTAAAGCAAGGGGGCGTCACCGAAATGCTCGTCCCGTTCCGCTCCCGCCCACACCGCTGACAGGGGGATCAGGTGGGCGAGATTGAGGGTGGAGATTGGAGGCTGGCGGACGTTTGCGTATACATGGCCGGGCAACGAACCCAGCCAAGCCTCGATCGCGTTCATGCCTTCGATGGTCGCGGTGAAGTCGCGGCCCTGGATGATCTTCTCGACCAACCGCAGTTTCTCGGCCGCCAATGCAGGATCGCGATCCCACACAGTCACGGTGGCGGTCACATAGGCGATGCCCGAATGGTCCGCACCAAGTTCCTGCAAAGCGAGGTCCGCATCCGCCGCCTTGTTCGACGCATCGGTGTCGGTCAGCACCGACGCCTCATTGGTCATCACCTCTTTCAGAATCGCGGCGACGCTCTTGCGCTTGGCGAACCACTGGCGCCGGATCCTGGTCAGCAATTTGGTGGAATCGGTCTTGTCGAGCATGATCGCGCGCGTCGACCAGCGATAAGGGAAGGCCAGCCGGTTCAGTTCGTCGAGCAGACCGGGAAAGGTCGCTGTTGGAAAGCCGGTGACTGTAGCCACGCGCAGATGATGCTCGCCCAGCTTCGGCTCGAGCCCGCCGGTCAGCGCCTCATCGGTGAGCAGCGCATCGAGATAGCAAGGCGTCTCGGGCACCCGCACGCGCTGGCGCTTGGTCGATACGCATGAATGGAGGTAGGTCAGCGTATCGGCGTCATCGAGCCAGCGCACCTCGGGCATGAAGCCGTCGACCAGGTGGAGCACGCGGTTCGTCCGGTCGATGAAGCCCGCCAGCTGCTCATGCGGATCGACGCCGCTGCCCGAACGGCCTTCATAGAGCCAGTTCTCCGCGCGCGCGGCCTCTTCGGCGGGCGGCATCCAGAGGAGGGTCAGGTAATAGAAGCTCTCGAAATGGCTTCCCGCCTCCCGGAATTGCTCGCCTCGCTCCATGTCGACGAGCGCCGAGACCGGATCGGGAAAGGCACTTTCCGGATAGTCCAGCGCGGGAACGCGCTGTGCTTCCACGAACACGGCCCAGCCGGAGCCGAGACGCCGCAGCGCGTTATTGAGACGCGCGGTCACCGAGACCAGTTCGGCGGGCGTGGCGCTGTCGAGATCGGGACCGCGAAAGCGCGTCGTGCGCTGGAACGATCCGTCCTTGTTCAGCACCACGCCCGGCGCCACCAGTGCGACCCAGGGCAGGAAATCGGCAAGGCAGGCGGCCTTGGAGCGATATTCGGACAAATTCATCATGGCCGCATCCAGACCGGGTATTTGAGGTGGCGGCGGGCGACATCGACGAACTGCGGATCGCGACGCGCGGCCCAGACCGACAGCACATGGCCGATCGCCCAGAGCGCGAGGCCGGCGATCCAGAGCCGGAGCCCCAGGCCGATGGCCCCGGCGAGCGTGCCGTTAACGATGGCAAGGCTGCGCGGCGCACCGCCGAGCAGGATGGGCTCGCAGAGCGCGCGGTGGACCGGCGCATAATAGCCCGGGATGTCTTCGCTCACATTCATCACACCAGCGCGCCGCCGCCGAAGCTGAAGAAGCTGAGGAAGAAGGAGCTGGCGGCAAAAGCGATCGACAGGCCGAACACGATCTGGATCAGCCGGCGGAACCCGCCCGAGGTGTCGCCGAAAGCGAGGCTGAGGCCCGTCACGATGATGATGATCACCGCGACGATCTTGGCCACCGGACCTTCGATCGATTCGAGGATCGATTGCAGCGGCGCTTCCCAGGGCATGGACGACCCGCCGGCATGGGCCGCACCGGCGGTCATCAGCGTGACGAAGGCTGCAGAGGCGGCGAGCGCGGCGCGGCGAGCGCCACGCCGGAGGGCATGAGTCATGAAGTTTCTCCGTTGGGGGCTGAGTGGGAAATGAGGCGATAGTCGCCCGAGGCGGGATCGAGCCCGTCGACACGGGCCAGTTCAGCGAGGCGGCGGCCATGGCCGTCGCGGACCAGCACAGCGACGAGGTTGATGGTCTCGGCGATGAGCGCACGCGGGACGGTCACCACCGCTTCCTGGATGAGCTGCTCCATCCGGCGCAGCGCACCCAGCGCGCTGCCGGCATGGATGGTGCCGATGCCGCCGGGATGGCCGGTGCCCCAGGCCTTGAGCAGATCGAGCGCCTCGGCGCCGCGGACCTCGCCGATAGGGATGCGATCAGGGCGCAGGCGGAGCGATGAGCGAACGAGGTCGGAGAGCGACGCGACGCCATCCTTGGTCCGCATGGCGACAAGGTTCGGCGCTGCGCACTGCAGCTCGCGCGTGTCCTCGATCAGCACCACGCGATCGCTGGTCTTCGCGACTTCGGCCAGAAGCGCGTTGATGAGCGTCGTCTTGCCCGTACCGGTTCCGCCGGCAACGAGGATGTTCAGCCGATCCGTGACGCTCGTGCACAGCACCTCGGCCTGGGGCTGGGACATAATGCCCGCCGCCACATAGTCCGCCAGCGCAAACACAGCGACGGCCGGCTTGCGGATGGCAAAGGCCGGCGCGGTCACGACCGGCGGCAACAATCCTTCAAAGCGCTCGCCGGTTTCCGGCAGCTCGGCCGAGACGCGGGGACTGCGGGCATGAACCTCGACGCCGACATGATGCGCGACCAGACGGATGATCCGTTCCGCGTCGGCAGGGGCCAACCGCCTTCCGGTATCGGCAAGGCCGGTGCCCAGCCGATCAACCCACAGGCAGCCGTCGGGGTTGAGCATGACTTCGACGACCAGGGGATCGGTCAGCCAGTGTCCGACCATCGGGCCGATCGCGGTGCGCAGCATCCGCGCTCCGCGTGATCGTGCTTCTGTATCGGTCCAGTTCGATGCCATTATGATCCCCGTTTCCGGCGCGGATCAGAAATGTCCGCGCGATGGGGATGATTAAGAGACGCAGAAAAAGTTCATATTCAACAAGGATTTGCGATAGTAGCAGACTGGCGAAGTAATACAGGGAATGGCGTAGGCTGCGGCGACCTTTGTGCAATCCGATAGAGCCCCGCCCGAAGCGCCGCGTATGGAACAGCTGAGCAAATCCAAGGAAATTCGACAGGCTGATTGGGAATGATCGTAGACGACAGATATGCATGTTTCATAGCATCCGGCGTTCGGGGTTTTTTGCTTAAGGCCGGGATGATCCCGGTGCTGTTCGCCTGCGCCGATCCCAGTGCACCTTATGTGCTGATCAACTGAAGGAGTGAAACGTGACGATGAACGAGTTTTCCCGGCGCAGCGCGATCGCAACCCTTGGCATCGGAGCCGCCACCTTGACTGTGAACGAAGCCTCCGCGCAAGGCCCTGCCGCGTCGCCGCCGCCTGTTCCGGCTTTTGCCGGCAACCACCAGGTCAGGCCGCTCAGGTTCGATCCCGCCAAGCTCGACGGACTCTCCGAGCGGCTGATCAAATCGCACCACGAGAACAATTACGCCGGCTCGGTCAAGGCACTGAATATGATTGAGACACGGCTTGCCGCCGCGCTCGCCGACCCGGACCTGCCGCCGGTGGTCTATGGCGGCCTCAAGCGCGAGGAGCTGCACCGCACCGGCTCGGTCGTGCTGCACGAGATCTATTTCGACGGGCTCGGCGGCAACGGTCAGGCGGCCGGCTCGATCCGCGACGCGCTGAGCGCGGCGTTCGGTTCGTTCGATCGCTGGGAAACCGATTTCCGCCGCACCGGCATGAGCCTTGCCGGCGGATCGGGCTGGTGCGTGCTCGTCTATAATCTCCACACCCGCTCGCTGCACAATCAATGGGCGTGGGATCATATGCACGGGGCGATCGCCGGCGTGCCGCTGCTCGCGCTCGATATGTACGAGCACAGCTTTCACATGGATTACGGCGTCGCGGCCGCGCGCTACGTCGATGCCTATTTCCGCAACATCGACTGGGAGACGGTCGAGCAGCGCTACGCACAAGCGCTCCGGCTCGCCGCCGGCTGAGCCGATCGGGTTCTGCAAGAGAGGATATCCACCATGAAATGGGTCACCCGCGAGCGTCCGAAGATCGACCGCATCGCCTGTCCTTGGCTGATCGCCCGTTCATCGACGAGGAGCCAGAGTTCCTCTACGTGCCGAGCGATCAGGTGTTGACGGTCGCCGAGGATCGACGGCGTTCCACTGCCCGGCGGGTGAGGGATTCGCCGAAATGCCAAGTGTGGCTTTACGTTTGGGCCGTTTCATAGACCGCCTGTATCGATGCGGTGAATAGCTGCCTCATTCGCCGCATATCATGCGGCGAATACCCTTGCATTCTGCGGTGAATAACTGCTATATTCACCGCAGAAGGTGCGGTGAATATGACCTATATCCATGAACTGCCGGATTGGCCGAACCTGCGCTGGAGCGACGAGCAGCTTGCCCAGCCACTCGCCGCCGTGCGTCACCGGCAGGGCCGGCTGATCGGCCATATGGAGGCGCTCGGATTCCCGCTACGCGAAGAAGCCGTGCTTCAAGCGCTCACCGAGGACGTTGTCAAATCCAGCGAGATCGAGGGCGAGGTGCTGGACAGGGAGCAGGTGCGCTCCTCTATCGCCCGCCGTCTCGGCATGGACATCGGCGGCCTGGTCGAAGCCGACCGCCACGTCGAAGGCGTCGTGGAGATGATGCTCGACGCCACGCAGAACTATGCCCAGCCGCTGACCGCCGAACGGCTGTTCGGCTGGCACGCGGCGCTGTTCCCCACCGGGCGCAGCGGCATGAGCCGCATCACCGTAGGCGCGTGGCGCACCGCCGAAGCTGGCCCGATGCAGGTTGTCTCGGGGCCGATTGGCCGCGAGCGCGTCCATTACGAAGCCCCCGCATCGGAGCGGCTCGACGCGGATATGTCCCGCTTTCTCGACTGGTTCGAGACAGCCGCACCGGATCCGGTCCTGAAAGCCGGGATCGCGCACCTGTGGTTCGTCACCATCCACCCGTTCGATGACGGCAACGGACGAATTGCCCGCGCCATCGCCGACCTCGCGCTGGCGCGCGCGGAGGGAACCGCGCAGCGCTTCTACAGCATGTCCGCGCAAATCCGCACCGAGCGCAAAGCCTATTACGACATGCTGGAGCGGGCGCAGAAGGGTGACCTCGACATTACGCCCTGGCTGTTGTGGTTCATCGGCTGCCTGGATCGCGCCTTCGACGGCGCCGAGGTCATCCTCGCCAGCGTCATGCGCAAGGCGCGGTTTTGGGAGTCCGTCGCGGGCCAGTCCTTGAACGAACGCCAGCGCAAGGTCGTGAACCGCCTGCTGGACGGCTTCGAGGGCAAGTTGACCAATGCCAAATGGGCGGCGATCACCAAGGCATCGTCCGATACCGCCTTGCGCGACATCAACGATTTGCTCCGGCGCGGCATCCTTGAGAAGGAGCCGGCCGGAGGGCGCAGCACCAGCTATTCACTGGTGCTGCCCGAGTCCTGATCCGACCGAGTCGACCGCGTTACATCTTCCGCGATCTCGTTCCTGAACCGCGGCCCCAGCTCCATGCGCCGGTTCAACATATCGACGAACCGCTCCCATCGCTCGCGGCCCTGCGCCCTTGCGGCCTGCGTCGCGCTGTCCGGGAGCGACGGCGTCGCGTTGAGCCAGTTCCGCACAAACAGCGCGAGGGTTTCGTTGGTGAGGTCAACATGCCATTCGAGGCGGCCAAGATCACGGGTTAGCCGGTCGAGCCGGCGAGCAAGTGCGGCTTCAAGCCGCTCGGCGGCGTCGGGCGACAGGAAGGACTCCAGCGCAGCCTCGATGATCGCGGCCTGGCTAGTGTTCCGCGCGGCAGCGTGATCGGCGAGACGGCGCGCCAGATCACTCCGCAACCGGATGCTGCGCTTGACGTGGCCTCCGCTCACAGCACGATCCCGTCATCCGGGTCGAGCGACGCATTACGGGCATTGCGGCGCATGGTCCGCTCCGCCTCGCGTTTCGCCCGGGCGGCATCCTCATCCTGGTTGTCCTCATCGGGCGTTTCTTCCTGGGACGCTTCCTTCGCCGGAGGAGCGATTTCCTCATGTTCGCCAAGGTCGGGTTCGCGGCGGATGCCGGCATTGGCGGTGTCGGCTGAAGCATCCGTCTGATCACTATGCTTCACGTCCTGAGTTTCCCCGGCATCCGCTTCTCCCTTCTCGGCCTCTTCGCCAGATGCAGGCGGGCTGGATGGCGGGGCCGGCGGCGCATTTACCGGCATGAGAGCGGACCAGTCATCCTTGGGCCGTCGCTTGGGATCGAGTGGCTTGGGTGTCGGTGGCGGCAGCAACCGCACGGTAAAGCGCGGATCGGTGAAGTAGCGTGCCTTCATAGCCCGGATTGGCGGCACGCCCCCCACCATGACAATCTCCTCGTCGGGGGACAACTGGATGATCTCGCCTGGCGTGAGTAAGGGGCGCGCCGTCTCGGTTCGCGAGACCATCAAATGTCCGAGCCAGGGCGAGAGCCTGTGTCCGGCATAGTTTTTCATCGCCCGCATTTCGGTGGCGGTGCCGAGCGCATCCGATATCCGCTTGGCGGTGCGCTCGTCATTGGTCGCGAAGGCGACACGGACATGGCAATTGTCGAGGATGGCATTGTTCTGCCCATAGGCCTTCTCGATCTGGTTGAGGCTCTGGGCGATGAGGAACGCCTTGATCCCATAGCCCGCCATGAAGGCGAGCGCGCTTTCAAAGAAGTCGAGCCGCCCGAGTGCGGGGAACTCATCGAGCATCAGCAGCAGCCGGTGCGGACGGCCTTTGGGATTGAGTTCTTCGGTCAGACGCCGGCCGACCTGGTTGAGGATCAGGCGGATGAGCGGCTTGGTGCGGCTGATGTCGGAGGGCGGCACGACGAGATAGAGCGAGACCGGCGCCGACCCGTCGACCAGATCGGCGATGCGCCAGTCGCAAGCCCGCGTCACCGTCGCCACGATCGGATCGCGATAGAGCCCCAGGAATGACATGGCGGTGCTGAGCACGCCCGAGCGTTCGTTCTCCGACTTGTTGAGCAGCTCGCGTGCCGCGCTGGCGACGACAGGATGAACCCCCACCTCGCCCAAGTGCGGCGTCGTCATCATTGCGCGCAGCGTGGTCTCGATCGGGCGGCGCGGATCGGAGAGGAAGGCGGCGACCCCGGCCAGCGTCTTGTCTTCTTCCGCATAGAGGACATGGAGGATCGCACCGACCAGCAGCGCATGGCTGGTCTTTTCCCAGTGGTTGCGCTTCTCGAGGCTGCCTTCGGGATCGACCAGCACGTCGGCGACATTCTGAACGTCGCGCACTTCCCACTCGCCCTTCCGGACCTCGAGCAGCGGATTATAGCAGGCGCTCGCCGGATTGGTGGGATCGAACAGCAGCACGCGGCTGTGCCGTGATCGGAAACCGGAAGTGAGCTGCCAGTTCTCGCCCTTGATGTCGTGGACGATGCAGCTTCCCGGCCAGGTGAGCAGCGAGGGTATGACGAGGCCGACGCCCTTGCCCGACCGGGTCGGCGCGAAGCACAGCACATGTTCGGGACCATCGTGGCGCAGATAGCGCTGCGCGAAGTGGCCAAGAACGACGCCATCGTCGCCGAGCATCTTCACTTTTTTGACTTCGCGCTCGCTGGCCCAGCGCGCCGAACCATAGGTTTCGGCTTTCTTCGCTTCCTTTGCGCGCCAGACCGACATGGCAATCGCGATGACGATCCCGGCCATCGCGCCTGACACCGCGATGAGCGCCCCGGTCTCGAAGATCTTCGGCGCATAGGCGTCGAACGCGAACCACCACCAGAAGAAGGCCGGCGGCGGATAGATCGGCCATGACCCCAGCGAGAACCAGGGCTCCCCCAGCTCGGGCTGATAGGCGAGTGCGTGCGCGGTCCATTGGGTTGCCGCCCAGATGCCGGTCAGCGTCACACCGAAGACGGCGATGATCTGGCCCCAGAGGATACGGGTTGCGTTCATGGGATTAAGCTCCTGCTGATGAAGATATGTAAGATCACAGGCCCAGCCCCCGGCCGCGGCCGAGCGACCAGTCGACGCCGCCACCGGGCGTCATCGTGCCGCTGATATGCTTGCCCAGATGCTGGTCGAGCGCTGGCCGCCAGGGCACGAGCTGAAAACCAAGTCCGTCATCGATCATGGCGAACCGGCCCGAGGCGAGCGTCACCCGCTCGCGATAGACGCCGCTCACATAGTCGCCGGCGGCCGATGGCCGATGCGAAAGGCCCGTGCGCCTGGAGATGGCGTCGATCTCCTGATCGACCTCATTGCCCTTGAGGGTCGCGATGAGGTCGCGCGCGAACAGGAAGCCAGCGCCGCGCCGCTGAGCGAGACCGGCGCTTTCGAGATGGAGGGAGCGCGCTTCCATCGCCTCGCGGATCTCGAGTCCGAACCCGGCGCCGGACGCGACCGGCTCGCGAGCGATGAGCTGGCGGTCGAGCCAGGTCGCGCCGGGCGCGTTCACCTGCTGAGCCAGCGTCAGGTCGGAGCGGGTCGCGAGCGACAGGCGCGTATTGCCCTTGGCGTCCTGCCAGTTCCGCGTCTCAACAATCGCCCCGGGTCTGGCGTCGCCGGTCATCTCCATATCGTCGAAGCGCAGATGATGCGTTCGCCCGTCGGCGCCGTCGATCACCGCATAGGCCGTGCCCGCCAGTTCGTCGTGCAGACCGCGCTCGACCAGGCGGCCGACGATGGGATCGGCCGGAGCTTCACCATGGAGAGCGAAGCTGCCGGTATCGGGCACGCGGCCGCCATCACTCATCGCCCGGTGCATGGTCTTGATGATGTCGGTGCGGATGGAGAGGTCGCGCAGCGTCTTTTCCGCGCCGGGCCTCAGCGACCAGACCGCCGGTCCTTGCCCGTAGGCAAGACCCAGCCGTTCGAGCTTGCCGGCACGGCCGATCAGCAGGCGGCGCATTTCGGGATCGTCGCCACCACCCGGACGCAGATCGACCATGCCGGTCATCTCATCAGCCATGCGCTGCAGACGGCGATCGAGGCTCGTCCAGCGATCGGCGTCAACTTCCCGCTCCAGGGCGGCGCGGATCTCTTGTTCGGTGCGCGGTCCGAGTTCGATCGTGACGCGCTCCTCCGCGCGGGCGCGCATGCCTTCGCGGATATAGTCGCGGTCGATGACGAGATCGGCACCGGTCTCGTCGACGCCGCGCACGAGGACATGGATATGGGGATTGTCGGTGTTCCAGTGATCGACCGCCACCCAGTCGAGCCGGGTGCCGAGATCGGCCCTCAAATCGTCCATCAACTCGCGAGTGAACGCCTTGAGGTCGGCCATCTGGCCTGCGTCCTCGGGCGAGACGATGAAACGAAAATGGTGCCGATCATCTTCGCACCGCTCGGCGAAGGCGTCGCCATCCGCCTGGTCGGAGCGGGCATCGAACAGGCTGGCGTCGCGACCGTCGCGCGTCACGCCATCGCGTTTCAGATAGGCGATATGCCGGGCGAGCGGCGCCGCGCGAAACTTCGATCCCTTATGCCTGACCACACGGGCCTTGATGACGACGCGCCGGGCATTGGCTGGGGCTCGGGTGCGCAGACGTGCAATGCGGCCTCGGCCATGGCGCCCCGTGCCTTTGCCGCGTGATGGCCCCCGGCGACTGTACCCTGCCTTGGCCGCTGCCCGGCGAACCTGTGCGGCGAGGCTCTGGACCTTACGTCCCGATCCCTTGCCAGCATCGCGGCTTCTTCCCGGCCGAACCCGGAAATCATCGTCGCCAGCGGTCATGTCAGCGCCGAAATCGGCGCTGCCACCCGCCGACCTCTTGAAATCACGCCACAATCGGAAAATCGCGCCACCCAGCCGATTATGGCGCCACCTGAAAACCCCCTCGACTTACAACCACATGACGTCCCACAGGTGGCGCGCCTTTTATCTCGCCATCGACTTTCCCCTTCGATTCCAGTGCGTTGACTTCTTTTCCGACGCAGTAGATTCCACGCCTGCCAACACCAGCGGACGCCATGACCGCTCATTGTTCGCTCCGCCCGGGAAGCGGGACGAAGAGGCCGTGCGAACCAGTCGATGAAAGGCGCGGCGGGAGGCCCGAGGGCGACGAGACAGGCGCGGATGCGATGTCGCCCGGCTGAGATACCGGCGCGGGATCGGCGGCGGCTTGGCTGCCGTCCGATGCGCCGTCACCGCGCAGCACGAACAGCGCCGCGTCGCGCCAGGATGGCGCAGCCGGTGCGCGCGGAATTGCAGGCACGACGGCAGGCGAAGCGATGCCGGAGGTGCCGAGGTTGGGCGCGAGCTTCGCGACATAGGCGATCGTCTCGGCGGGAAGCGGACGGCCGCGCCGGCGCCAGTCGTCGACACGGCCCGGCCCAGCATTATAGGCAGCGAGCGCGGTGGGCAGATCGCGATACCGATCGACCATCTCGCGCAGGTAGGCCGCGCCAGCGTGAATGTTGGCGCGCACATCCCAGGGGTTGTCACCGAGCCCATAGCGCGCGGTGAGTTGGCCCCAGGTGCCGGGCATGATCTGCATGAGGCCCATGGCGCCGGCGCGCGAAATCGCCGCCGGATCGCCGTTACTCTCGGCGCGCATCACCGCCCAGATCCATACCTCGGGAATGTCGAAGCGCTGTGCGGCTTCGGTCACATGAACGGCGTAGGGATGCGCCGTCGCGGCGGCGGCAGGCGCGGTGGCCAGCGCCGTCGTGGCCGGAAAGAGGGAGACGAGTATGCCGGTCAAGGCCGATGCGCCAGCGAGGCGAACGGCGCAGGACCGGCAGCGCGACGCGAAGCGGATGCGCACGGTTCACTCCGCTTTCGGACGCCGCAGGCGCGGCGACCAGAGCAGGACATGCCCCTCATCGCCGCGATTGGAGCGCAGGAGATTGGCGCGGATCGGGCGGGCAAAGCCCGGACAATCGAGCTGGACCGCGACGAAGGCGCTGGCCTTGCCGTCATGATTCCAGCCCGATCCGACCTCGGGACCAATGCCTTCAGGCGCGCTGGCGTCTGTGAGATGGACGCGCCAATCCGGTGCTCGGCCGTGCCCGGTGAAGCCGGTCGGCACGAGCCGCAGCGCGACATCGAGCGTGAGCGTTCGCAGACGGCCGACGAACCCGTCGCCGTCCCGGGTGAAGCAACCTATCTGCATAAGATGTCTCCTTCTTTGCTGGTGAGAGGGGCACCCTGCGCGCAGCCGGAGTGCCAGCGCAGCGGCGCGTCAGGCGTGTCGCGGGTGAGGAAGGGTGCGGCGCGGCCGATCAGGCCGGAGGCTGGAATCGGCCCGAAATAGCGCCCGTCGAGACTGTCGGGCACAGCGTTGAGCAGGAACAACTCGTCGGCCCTAAGGACGCGGCAGCCGCGCCAGACCGGCAACGGGCGGCCATGGCTGTCGGACGCGTGCGCGATCGCGACGGTGCGCCCCTCGATCGTCACCGTCGCACCGCGGCGGCAGATCAGCGCACCCGGACGCGCGGCGACACGCTTGAGCAACGGCACGCCGACGGGCAGATAATGGCGCTCGGCCATGAACCGGGCGAGCGCGGGCGGCGGCGAGACGGCGACCATGTCGCCGACCGCGGGCCGGGCAAACGGATTGATGCGGTAAAGCCCGATCGGCGCGCTGGCGCTGGCGTTCCAGAGCAGCAGCTTGGGCAGCGGCAGAATTGCCGCGACCAGCGTGACCCCAATTGCGGCGCCGGTGATATGCGGCACAAAGCGGGAGAGCGGACGGCGGCTCATTGACCGAGCGCCTTGCGCTTGAGCCATGCCTGATGGCGCTCCACCGTATAGGCGCGCGCCGGTTCGCCTGCGCTCAGCCGGGTATGGACATGTCGCCAATGGTCGGGCGCAATGTCGCATGGATCGAGGTCTTCGGCCTCGATCCCGTCGATGACCTCGAGTACCTTCTGAACTTTCGGCCAGCCCTGGATCGAAAGGAGTAATTCACCGCCGGGCCGCACGAAGGGCGCGGTCGTATAGGCTTCGCCGGAACGAACCGCGCGCAAGATGTCGACGCGCGAATGGACAGTACCGAAGTCATTGGCCGACCAGCGCACAAGCGCAACGACAGCATCGGGCCGGAAGGTGACGATGCGCGTCTTGCGGCTGACGATGCGCTCCGACGCGATCCGGCCAAAACGGATCCAATGCTCGAGCCGTTTCTCGATCCAGATCAGTTCGATCTCGGTGCAGTCCTTGCGCAGCGGCGATGCGGTGCGTGCGGCGACGCGCCCGCTGGCAAGCGGGTGGTTCATGGGGCTTCTCCGGGAATGGGAATGAAGTGCAGTCCGCCCGCCGCCGAGCCGCAGCGTGGCGGCAATGCGGGCATCGACGCGCGCGGCGCGAAATCCACAGCCCGGCGACGGGTTAGGAAGAATATGAAATATTCTTCTCTATTAGGATGGTTAGAAGGGTGCCGATTTTGCGCGGATTTCTGCGGGATTCCGGCGCATTCCGGTTCCTGATAGGACGACCCTTCGGTTCCCGAAAGGACGACTCCGGCGGTTCCTGATAGGACGACTCGCACGGGCCTTATCCACAGACCGGGAGCTTGAGCCGACGCATGGCGGCATCGAGCGGATCGACCGGCAGCGGCGCGAAATTGAGACGCTCCTTGCCCAGGGCATGTTCGATCCCGAGCGTGTAGCCGGGAAGCGGCTGACGCTGCACGATCGCGCGCAATTCGAAGGCGAAGCGCTTCAATGGCGAGAGAGCGCCCGATTTGAGATGCAGATGCTCGAAGTCGAAGCTCCAGCCCGCTGCCTGGCGGCCGCCATGCTTGCGCACGATCCGGTAGAGCCAGCGTTCGAGACCGCCGGTCAGGTCGAAATAAGCCCGGTCGATCGTCAGCACCAACGCGCGGTCGAGCACGCCCGCATAGAACCAGTCGGGCAGGATCAGTTCGATCCCGAGCGGCCGCCCTTGCGCGTCGAGCCGCTCCTGCCACTCGTTGATCCACGAGAAGCGGTGGCGACGGCGCTGATGCTGCTGGCGGATGGATGTGGCGACGGTCGTCGATTGGAGCCGGTCGAGCGCGGCTTTGAGGCGGTCATAATTGTCGCGGCCCGTGCCGCGCCGGATATAGGTCAGTATCTCGTGCGGGGTCGTCGCCATAAGCCGCGAGGTCGGCCGTCCGGCGTCGCGCGCCTCGACGAGCTGGCTCGCCGCCCAGATCAATATGTCGGCGTCCCAGATGGTCGCCATGCCGTGTTCTGGCACCGCTTCGACCGAGATCCACGTCTCGCCCATGCGGAAATCGATCGGCGCGACGCGCCGCGATTTGGCAAGGCTGAAGAAGGGCCAGGACATGAGATCCTGCGCGTCGCGCGGCGCCGGACTGGCCGGCACCGAGCGGAACAGGTCGAGCTGCGTGCGCTCGATCCGCGTCACGGCAGAGGATGATGGGCGGCGCGGCACGGCCTCAGCGCTCCGGCTGCACGTCGAACCGCTTGGCCGGAAGGCAGACCCCGGTGCCCGGATCGGAGGTCGAACGCCGCCGGCCAAGTTCCGCCCAGGCGTCGAGCGCATCGATCGAATAGACGACGCGGCCGCCCAGCTTGTGGAAATTGGGGCCGGTCCCGTAGCAGCGATGCTTTTCGAGGGTGCGCGGGGAAAGACCGAGCCGCGCGGCGGCATCGGGTGTCTTCAGGAATTGCGGTGAACGCGGTGCTGCTTGCTCCATGATGTTCCTCCATCGAAGCCGGGATCACGCACGGCGGTGATCAACCGGATTGGAGGAAATTGGCGGAGCACAGGCGTCGGGATGGAGCGGCTATTTTGGCCCATGTATTTTTGTCGCACCCGCAGGATCAGCCATGCAGCAAGGCACGGTATCCCCCGTTCATGAGCGCAAGCGCCTCGTCGATCAGGCGCTGCGTCCGGCGGCGCTCGGCAGAGGATTTCCATTCATTGCCGCGGCCGATGGCCATGGCGGGATAGACATGGCGGCAGGCGATCTCGTGGGTCGTGACCCCAGTCCGCTCGCGGTCGAGAACGGCATCGAGAATGTCGAGAAGCATGCCAAGGCGCCGCCGCTGGAACGCCGTCGGCGCGAAGCCGGGCGGCAGGCGCATGGGCGGGGCACCCGCAAGACGCCGATCGAGCCGGCGCGCTGCGACGTGGCGCAGATCGACCGCCTCGTCGCGCACGATCACATAGGCAAGCGTGCTGCCCCTGAGCGGATCGCGGACCCAGAGGCGGTGCGGCCCGTCGATGTCGCCGAGAATGAGATGCCGGCCGGTCGAGAGTGTGCGGTCGGCCAGGATGATCGGCCAAGCGTCGATATCCAACAGCGTGGCTTCGGCAAAGCCGGGCGGCGCCGTATCGAGGATGACCGTCGTCGGTGCGAGCGCCGCCTGCCAGAGCGCGGGTTCGTCAGCCGCGAACGAGCGAGGCGCGCAAGGGAAAGGCGAGGCCCCAGCGCCGGGCCATCACCTCCTGCTCCTCGGTGGAGCCCCTCCTCACGCGCATGACGTTTCGATAGTCGGACCGATAGCGGGGATTGCGCCGCAGAAACTCCTGTGCAAATCCGGGCTTGTCGAGAAGGCGTCGATCGCCGTCGCTTACTTGTTCGCCGGACATGCGCGCTCCCCGAAAGCAGGAGCGCAGGCTGTCGTTTGATGTTTTTGCCGGCTATTCCAACAACTAGGGAGGCGGATCCCCATTTATGGGGATGTCCGCCGGCTCGGTGAGAGCCGGCGGACGGTTCCGGGCGTTAGTCGCGCTCGCGGCGGGCGGGCCGGTTCCAGACCAGGTCATATTCGCCATCCTCGCCCGCAAAGAGCTGCGCGAAGATGGGAGCGACGAAGCTCGGATCATCGAGCTTGACCGAGAGATAGGGCCGGTCGTCGCTGGTCCGCTTGCTCCAGGCCGCACCGACCTCCGCATCGCCGACATAGACCCGGTGGCTGGGCGCATTGCCGCTGGCCTGTTCGTCCGCGATGATGCGGACCGACTTGGCCTGAACCGAGAGAGTGACGATCTGGCCCCGGAGTTCGCCCGAGACTTTCTTGAAGCTGCCGATCTTTGCCATGATGTATGTTCCTTTCACTCCGGGTCCGCGCCAATCGCGGCCTCGATGCGCTGGACGTGCCGGCAGGCGAACGGCGCCGCAGCCGGAGGCCCGCAGCGAAGCGGAGGACGGCTCGGACCGGACTTTCTTGGTCCGCGAGGAACGGCGGCACGCCGGGGGAAGAAAGTCTGGGCAGAGCCGTTGCGGCAAGACGGACGAGCGCCAGCGGCCTGACGGCATAGAGCGCATCGACACGAGGCCGTGCATGGCGCGGCGCGGGACCAAGGAAACAGCATTGGCCAAGACCCAGGGATCAGGGATTCGGGTGAACGGGCACTGGAGGATCACTTCGGCTCTGGCCTGGCACTTTCAATATCGCGCAAGGCATCGCATCGAGTGCCGCCATCGATCGGGTGCTGTAGGGGCGGTTCCAAGCGCCGGGATGGCGTCAGTCCATCGACCGGCCATCAGCCAATCCAGCGATCTGCCTCCTTCCCATCAGCGCCATAGCAGCCGGGAGGCATGATCTGGTCTGAAACCGGCTCCGCATGAACACCATCATGCGGCGCACTATCCCGAGCTTCGGCAGAGCGGCGGATATCCGGATCATTACCGCGCAGTTGTTGCGGGAGCGCCTGCGGCGGCCTGCGCCGGCTGTGAAATCTCCAAGCTGGCGAGCCGGATCCATGCGGTGACCGCGATGATGCCGCCGCCGATCCAGCTCAGCGTCGAGAGCATCATTCCCGGATCAATCGCGAGCCCGATCACGCCCTTGACGGCGTGATAGCCGGCGATGCCGGCGGGGATGGCAAACAGGAGCGCAATGGCCAGCCTGACGATTGGCGAGCGAATGACCGTGAAAAGAAACTGACCGACAACCAGCACCACGACGCCCGCCGCGAAGCCGCCAAAAATGGCGGCGACATAGCCATAGTCGTGATCGCGCATCCAGAATGCGAGGCTGATACCAGTGGCGACCGGCAGCGCATAAACGGCGAGACGGAAGAGCAGCCAGAGCAGGTAAAGACCGGCGAATAAGCCGAGAACGAGAAAAATGGTCATGAACAGCGTCCTTTCGAAACGTGAATCGTCGGACGCGCTCGCCACCACCTCCACAGCGCTATGTTGCGCTCATCGAAATAGCGCATGGATGCGTCGGCCAAAACAGAAATCTGTCTTCGACCGGGAGCCGAGCTGATCCACCGATTAGGATGGGAATGGGTCATATTCATGCACCACTTGCGCCGGATTGCCGTCGAACTCGTCCCAGGGCATCACCGCGTAGCCGTCGTCGGTCCTGATAAGGACGATGACCGTCATCAGTGTCTTCGCGAGGTTCCAGGCGAGCGACTGGGCGGTGGAAAGCGGCATCACGCGAACTCCTGTCCGGCAAGCGAAGACCATCCCCGCTCGACAGGTGCCCCGGCGGCCGGGGTCTGGCCGCAATCACCGCGCCGGCTTGCCCAAGCGGCCGCACGCGCACGCGTAGCGGACCCTTCACGGGTTGATTGAAGGAGGCCGGATTTCGGCCACAGGGATCAGCGCCTCACCCGAGCGGTGGTGGTATTCGTTTGCCGGACGGGACCAGGGCTCTCCGCTGCCGCCTCGTCGTTCGGCTGGAAACTCACATCGACTGAGATGAACTTCCTGCGGCCGCAACGAGTGGGAGCCTGATGCTGCTGACCGGTATGATGCGCGACGGAAGATGACCGCGAAGCGACTGCTGCTTAGGGTGCCGGACCGCCTGCAACGATGTGATTCGTGTCCGGCGGACAGTTTTGAAGAATGGAGTGATCTTCGTGAACAATAGCGACCTAGCCGACGCCCTTGCCGCCTCGAACGGCATTTCCAAGTCCGATGCGCGCAAATATGTCGATGGCGTCTTCGCCGCCATCGCGGACGCCGCAGCGAAGGGCGAGGAAATCTCGCTGAACGGCTTCGGCAAATTCAAGGTAAAGGACAGCCCGGCGCGTGAAGGCCGCAATCCTTCGACCGGCGAGACCATCCAGATCGCTGCGTCGAAGAAGCTGACCTTCGCACCCGCCAAGGCGGTGAAGGACAAGCTCAACGGGTAAACACAGTAATGCCGGGACAGGCTCGGGCCTGTCCCGCATCTGCTGAACGTGGAAAAAGGGGATTGGCCCCGCCCGAGAGCGGGGCCGGAGGCGGATCAGGCCGGCGGATTCCAGATGATGACCTTCTTCGTCGGGTCGTCGCCGGGCGCGTTGGCGATATTGCCGTAGATGGTGCCGAACTCGGGCGCGGAGAGCGAGACCGAGACATATTCGGCGCCGGTATTCTGCGAGAAGCGGTTCCAGCCTGCGCCCAGCTCGAAGCCGTTCTTGCGGCTGATGATGCGATAATCGGGTTCGGATTCCTTGGCCTTGCGGGCGTTGGGGATGATGGCGATCGGCGCCGAAACGGTGAGGGTGGCGAGCGTGCCTTCGAGGCTGCCGTCGTTCTTCACGGTGAGGTTAGCGATAGTGGCCATGACAAAAACTCCTTCGGTTGCTCGGGGACCATCCCCGATGGCGCCCAAAGGAGAGCCCGGTTGCCGACGTCACCGCAGCGCAAGCGAAGGGGAACCCCCTCGCGGGGTTGACGGCATTAGGCAGCCGAGGATCACATGCAGGCGACAAAGAGGGGTCGGTTTCCAGGAGCCGGAGGGGCCGGCCAGGCCACAGCTTACCGGTGAAGGCGGATACTGACGGTTCGCTGCCACCGATCATTCTCGCCGATCCCCCATAGCACCTTGCTCAAGGCCCATCCGTGCCCGCCGCACCATAGGGCCGCTGTGGATCGAGCGGGATGCTACGATGTTTCGATTCTGCGACCCGAGGCCGAGTCCCCGACCGCTCTGCGCCCAACGCAGCGGCCATGTGGCTCCTTGCCGCTGCGCCGGGTAGTGACGCAATGCTGATGCTATCAGCCCGGCCGAACGAATCCTGCCCGCACCTGCTCGACTTTCGTGCGGGTGACGCAGCCCTCGGCATGATCGTTAATGAGGCCCATGGCCTGCATGAAGGCATGGACCGTGGTCGGGCCGACAAAGGCCCATCCACGCTTCTTCAGATCCTTCGACATGGTAACGGACGCCGGTGAGGTCGAAGCGAGATAGGGAGCGTCCTCGCCTCGTGGTTCGAAGCTCCAGACATAAGCGGCAAGCGAGCCTGTTTCGCGCACTAGTTCCTGGGCGCGGCGGGCATTGTTGATGGTGGCTTCGATCTTGCCGCGATGGCGCACGATGCCGGCATCCTTGAGCAGCCGTTCGACATCGGCTTCGGTGAAAGTCGCGACCTTGCAGAAATCGAAACCGGCAAAGGCGGTGCGGAAATTCTCGCGTTTGGTGAGGATGGTGCGCCACGACAGGCCGGACTGGAAACCTTCGAGGCTCAGCTTCTCGAACAGGCGGCGATCGTCATCGACCGGAAAGCCCCATTCGTAATCATGATAGGCGATGTAGTCGGGCGACGCCGCGCACCAGTGACAGCGGGGCTTGCCGTCACTCGGCGTGAACAATGCGCTCATGTCGTGTGCCGCGGAGGCGCATCGAAACCGGCTTGCAGCCTTTTGCGCATGCGCCTCGTATTGGCGATGATCTGTTGCACGCGCGATGGCGACAACTCGAACTGACGCGCCAGCGCGGCATAACTCGCGCCTTCGCTATGAAGCTTTTCGATCTCGGCGTTACGCGCGCCTTTCCCCACCATGGACATCATCCTTGCATCAAATTTCGAAGCCGTTTGGAAGCCAGCCGTCATCCGAAACCAGCACTCTACGATAGCCCTCGGCAAGACGCTGGCGCAAGGATTTGTTTTCTATTTGTTCTATACAAATTCCCAGCGGTCACCGGACACCACGGGCGCGAACGGACAGTGCACGGCCGATTCGATGACTGTTACACCGTTCGAAAACACTGCTCCCGGCGCCAACAGAGCAGCCGTTCATGGCTTCGGAATAGCTCGCCAAAAGCTGCCCTACGTTCAGGCGTTCGCCGCCGACGACAACTGGACCGACAGCGGATTTTCTGGTTATGGCAATCAGAACGTTCAAGCGGGCATTCGGCCAATCGCTATAATACGATCCTGCCCGATTGCCGACCTGCGCTGGGCGCTCGAAAGTGGGATCTCCGCGAGACCATGATGCCTCATCCCATCGAAGCAATGGACTGCAGCCCGTTGGAGGCCCAGTGCATTTACTAGCTACCAACCTTGTTCTTGATTTGATCTGAACGTATCAAGCGGGGATGGCCAAAAACATCCTTATCTTCTCCGATGGAACCGGACAGTTCGGCGGGCTCAGGCCGGACCAGCGCTTGTCCAACATCTATAAGCTCTATCGCGCTTCGCGTTCAGGTGTGGATTCGCATATCGACCCCGCCGAGCAGGTTGCTTTCTACGATGCCGGTCTCGGCACGGGTGAGGCAGGTGCGAGTTGGCTGCAGAAGATCTCGCGAATCTTCGGATCGGCCTTCGGGACGGGCATCAGCGATAACATCACCGATTGCTACGAAGCGATCATCAAGGTCTATGAGCCTGGTGACCGAGTCTACTTGTTCGGGTTTAGCCGGGGAGCCTACACCGCACGCTGCGTGGCCAATGTCATGAACTTGTGCGGCGTTCCCTCGCGCATGCCCGACGGATCTCCAGTTCCCCGGGGCGGACGGGCGCTTAGGGACTTGGCCGAGGAGGCTGTGTTCGAGGTCTATGAGCACGGTTCGGGACACCCTCGCGAGAAATACGAGAGTGAGCGGGAGGAGAAGGCTAGGCGTTTCAGGGCCAAATACGACTGCTGCGGCTCGGGACAGGACGGCGAGGAGCAAGGCAATGTGGCGCCCTACTTCGTCGGCGTCTTCGATACAGTGGCGTCACTGGGGGCCGGCCGCGCTTTTAGCATCATCATCGCAAGCCTGTTCACTTTCCTATCGCTGACCACTCTCGCTGCTTTCGTCTGGAAGTCGATGGTGCTGACCGCCGCGTTCGGCATTCCTGTGCTCTGGGTCGGTTACAAGCTGGTGATGACACGCTTACGCCAGCGGAAGGTCATTCGCGATTGGCCGAATGGTGGGGACAAGAGGGTTCATTATGCAGTCTGGCGGATGAAAAACTACGACCGCTTTCTCGATACCAATGTGAAACACGCCCGTCATGCCCGCGCCATCGATGAGAACCGGAAGCATTTTCCGGTCGCAGGCTGGGCCTATTCGCATGACGTGCAGAGGATGGAGGGCCTTGATCCGCCTTGGCTTCGCCAAGTCTGGTTTGCCGGCAACCACTCCGACATTGGGGGTAGCCATCCGGAGGACGAGTCTCGCCTGTCCGACATCGCGCTGGGCTGGATGGTCGAACAACTCGACGAACTCGAACATCCGATCTTGCTCGACCGGTCTCGACTGGTTCTCTGGCCCGATGCGCGGCGACTGACAGGATGCGAGCGTAGCGACAATCAAGATGAGAATCGGTTGTTGGGGTGTCGGTGAAGGGCGGAGGGCGTAGCCCGAAGCCCGTAGCCGAGACCCCAACAACCGATGGCCCTT